>ERZ831979.6-NODE-6-length-249175-cov-15.027702_pt1 | contig 249175 bp, 280 predicted proteins | sample MGYA00519952_ERZ831979 | MGnify/ENA primary metagenome ERZ831979 (study PRJEB31850, sample SAMEA3708723) | human gut metagenome | biome: human gut; feature: human-associated habitat; material: faeces | place: China | collected 2014 ...
TAACAACATCATTAAAGGTTAAAATAACATCGCCGCCGTTACCGCCTGTATAATCTCTTCCTTGATCTGAATGTTCAATATTGCCGCCCTTACCACCTGTGGCGTTAATATTGTCTGTGACAGTTTCATTAAAGGTTAAAGTAACATTCCCACCGTTACCGCCTGTAAGATTTCCTCCTTGAGCTGAATTTTCAATATTGCCGCCATTACCTGCAATAACGGTAAATTTATCAATGTTTCCTGTTGGTAAAGTAATGGATGTATATCCGTTTTTATCGCCATAGTTTGTGCCGTTATTTGTGCCAACGGCATCAAGTTTATAAGTGCCGCCGTTTCCGTCATCAGCGCCGTGTTCAATCGTCACATATTTTTCCGCAAAAGCGGGCGGGGCATAAATAAAGCCAAGGGCAAGGCTGCCTGCCAGTATGCTGAGCATTATTTTATGGTGCAAGTTTTTGCGCATAATAAAACCTCCTCCGTAATTTTTTTACGGAGGAGGACGGCGCCGCAATTTTAGGGTAATGAAGTCCCCCCCCGTGCGTAAACATATGCCTGTCTTTGTAAGATTATTGTATCATTTTACAGCTAAAATGTATATATTAATGCCGCAGGTAACGGCCGGTGAGTTTTATTTAAAAAAGGTTTGTAATATTATTTACAGCACAAAATGCAAATTAGTTACCAACAAATAATAATTTTGATTAAGCCGTTGTTCTATGATATAATTAAAACAGGCAGTAACAGATATTGTGTTTGTAAAGAAGGGGGCGGAAATTATGCTGTTTACTTTTGAGGACGCTTTACAGATTCACCATGCCAAATGTGAGAAGATTGAGGTTTATAAAATGGCAAACCCGGCGGAAGCATGGGCCGGTTTTGGTGTAACGGCTATTTGCCCTACTGATGATTTTTACAGCGACGATGAGCTGGTGGCTTTCGATTCTTTTGACCGCACGGCTTACGAAGAAAAAATCAGCAAAGGCCCTTCCATCTTGCCGGACAAGGCTTTTCCGGTGCTTGTTATTGTAAGGGCAGAACGTGAAGGTTAAGTTAATATGGCATAATAAAAACTCCGCGGCTTTTGCTGCGGAGTTTTGCTGTTGCGCTTCAATTTATTCTGCTTTGGCGGCGTGGCCGTTTAAAAAGTAATCTACTATTATCGAGGTCAGCTCCGTGTTATCCATGGTGCTGTTTATTACGTGGAACACGCCGTTGGCAATGCCTGCAAACAGGTGGTAGGCGCCAAAAATTGCTTCGGATGTTAATTTGCGCGACGGATCGGGCACGGTAAATATCTGCTGCGAAGGGGTGTATTTTAAATAGCCGTTTTCCTGCCCGTCCTGCAAAATTGCTGCCAGTACGTAAACTTCCTCCCACAAAATTTTGTAGTAGCGCAAAAGGCGTTCTTCCTCCGGTTTGGGCAGCGGGTCGCCGTAAAGGGAGGTTAATATCCAGTTGCCGTTTTCGTCAAAATCGGGGTGAATGCCCTGGTGTGCTGCGTTGAGCTCGTACCATACAATCAGCCACAGGCCTTTATTGGTGCGCAGAAATTTTAACATGCAGTTAAGGTAGGCCTGCAGCTTGCCGCGGATATCGGGCTGCTGTGCCGTTAAGGAATGCAGCTCATCCATTAAATGGCTGTGCTTTTCTTCTATCAGCGTGTAAAAAAGGTTATCTTTATTGCCGAAGTATTTATAAAGCGTGCCTTTGCCGGTATCGGCCAGGGCAATTATTTCATCAAGCGTGGCTTTGGTGTAGCCGCGGCGCGAAAAAACATCTTCCGCGGCAATGAGGATACGTTCTTTTTTTGGCAGTGAAGCATCTATGGCAGTCATGGCGGCCTCCGTAAAATAATCTCATCATTAAAATATATTTATAAATTTATACCATTATATCATTTTTGGGCATTATGTGCAATTTACACGGTTTATCCAAATATTTTGCGGGTATCATCCAAAAAATAAATTTGACTAATGAACTGTATCAATTATAATTATTATAGAGGTAGTATGTGCTTATTTGAGCATGAGAAATATTTTTAAAGAGGCAGGTTAAAGGAGGTTTAATAATGAGCTTAAAAATTTATACCGAGCGCTGCAAAGGCTGCGGCATTTGCGCTGCGTTCTGCCCCAAAAAGGTTCTGGCGGTAAGCGAACTTGAAAAGATTGAAGCTGTTGCGCCCGAAAACTGCATTCAGTGCGGCCAGTGCGAACTGCGCTGCCCGGATTTTGCCATTTTTGTACATAAAGAAGGAGATGAGAAGTAATGTCCAAGGTTTTATTATTGCAAGGCAACCAGGCTGTTGTTGAAGGCGCAATTGCAGCCGGTGTAAAATTCTTTGCGGGTTACCCCATTACTCCTTCCACGGAAGTGGCGGAATCCCTGGCTGAAAAGCTGCCGAAAAACGGCGGCAAATTTATTCAGATGGAAGACGAAATTGCTTCCATGGGCGCTGTTATCGGTGCGTCCTTAACCGGCAAAAAGGTTATGACGGCTACCAGCGGCCCGGGCTTTTCGTTAAAGCAGGAGCTTATCGGTTATGCCTGCGCTGCGGAAATTCCTCTGGTAATTGTTAACGTACAGCGTGTGGGCCCGTCTACCGGCCAGCCTACCAGCCCTTCCCAGGGCGATGTTATGCAGGCACGCTGGGGCACCCACGGCGACCACTGGCTGATTGCCCTTACTCCTGCAAGCGTTCCCGAATGCTTTGAACTTACTCTGCGCGCTTATGCGCTGAGCGAAAAATACCGTGTGCCGGTAATTCTTTTAATGGATGAAGTTATCGGCCATATGCGCGAGAAAATTGAACTGCCTGATGATTACAGCGATTTTCCGCAGGCAGAACGCAAACAGCCGGACTGCGCACCGGAGGACTTTAAGGCTTATGCTACGGACGAAAGCCTTGTTCCGGCAATGCCTGCTTTCGGCAGCGGCTACCGCTGGCATGTAACCGGCCTTGTTCATGACGAAACCGGTTTCCCGAAAGGCACCCCGGCAGCTACTCTTGCTGCTGCCAACCGTCAGCGCGCTAAACTTGAAAACAACCTTGACGATATCGTACAAGTTGAAAACTACCGTATGGAAGATGCCGATTTTGCCGTTGTAGCATTTGGCGGCGCAGCCCGTACCGCTTACGAAACGGTTGACATGGCCCGTGCGGAAGGCCTTAAGGTTGGCCTTGTACGCCCGGTTACCATCTGGCCGTTTGCCGAAGCGCAGATGAAGGAACTGGCCGGCAGGGTAAAAGGCATTTTGGTGCATGAGCTGAACTGCGGCCAGTATGTTCACGAAGTTGAACGTGCCGTTAACGGCAAAGTGCCTGTAAGCCTGTACGCAAAATATGATAACGAACCTGCAACTCCGGCCCAGCTTTTGGAAGAAGTTAAAAAAGCTATGGCGGCCCTGTAAGGAAAGGAGACTATATTTATGAATATGGAAGAAATGATCAATAAATATTTCCGTCCGGGCCGTTTGCCGCATATCTGGTGCCCCGGCTGCGGCAATGGCGTTGTTACCGGCAGCGTTGTTAAAGCTATTGCCAAACTCGATCTTTCCAAAGACGATGTGGCTGTAATTTCCGGTATCGGCTGCTCCAGCCGTGCTTCCGGCTATCTTGATTTTAATACCGTTCATTCCGCTCACGGCCGTGCTATTCCGGTTGCAACCGGCGTTAAACTGGCAGAGCCCAAACTGAATGTTATTGTTCTTACCGGTGACGGCGACGCTACCGCTATCGGCGGCAACCACTTCATTCATGCATGCCGCCGCAATATCGACCTTACCGTTGTTGTTTACAACAACAGCATTTACGGCATGACCGGCGGCCAGTATTCGCCGATGACTCCGTATCACAGCAAGGCAACCACCGCGCCTTACGGCATGATTGAACCTGATTTTAACCTTGCCGAGCTTGCCAAAGCAGCAGGTGCAACCTTTGTTGCACGCTGCACAACCTTCCATGCGCAGATGCTGAGCGACCTTATCGTTAAAGGCATTCAGCATAAAGGCTTCAGCCTTATCGAAGCAGTATCTGCCTGCCCGATTTCCTTCGGACGCCAGAACAAAATGGGCGGCCCTGCCGAAATGATGATGTGGCAGCGCGACCATGCCGTTCCGGTTGCAGCCTGGGATAAACTGCCGGAAGAAAAACGCGAGGGCAAATTCCCGATTGGCGTCTTGTATCAGGTAGAAGGCAGAAAAGAATACACCGAAGCCTATGATGAACTTATTGCCATGGCGCAGGGAGGTAAATAATATGAAACATGAATTACGTTTATCCGGCACCGGCGGCCAGGGCCTTATCCTTGCCGGCATTATCTTAGCCGAAGCAGCACTTTTGGACGGCAAGCTTGCTATCCAGTCGCAGTCTTACGGCCCGGAAGCACGCGGCGGTTCCTCTAAATCGGAAGTTATTATTTCCGAGGACGCCATTCACTTCCCGAAGGTTACCAAACCCGATTTGCTGCTTGCCATGAGCCAGGAAGCTGCCAATAAATATTCTCATGACCTTACCAAAGACAGCGTAATGATTACCGACAGCCTGTTTGTAAGCGAAGTGCCCGATTTTGGCGGCAAAGTTTACGAACTGCCGATTACCCACAGCGCACGCGAAGGGCTGGGCAAAATTTTGTTTGCCAACATTGTTGCCCTTGGCGCACTGGTTAAATTAACCGGCGTTGTAAGCGCAGAAAGCCTTGAAAAAGCAGTTTTGAACCGCGTACCGAAAGGCACCGAGGACAAAAACCGCAAGGCTCTGCAAATTGGCATGGATTTAATTAAATAATTAAGTTAGAGCGAAAAATAAAACCCGTCCATTTTTATGGACGGGTTTTGTGCGTTGTTAAGCTGTATTATGCAAGTTTGTTTTGCCAACAGATAAGTTTTACAACATCCTGCGGCGCAGCACAGATAAAATCGGTGCCTGCTTCTTCAAGTTCGCCGGGCGCGGCATAACCGTAACGCACGCCAATGGTTTTAAGGCCGCATTTTTTAGCGCCGGTAATATCCTGGCTGCGGTCGCCTATCATCAGCGCCTGCGCTTTGGCAGCGCCTGCCAGCCCAAAGTGTTTCAGCGCATCGGCAATAACATCGGCCTTGGTGGGCAGCGAGCCGTTAAAATCCGGCCCGGTAATATAAGTAAAGTATTGGGTTAAATTAAAATAATCAGTTACGCGGCGGGCAAATTCCACGGGCTTGCTGGTGGCAACGGCCAGCGTAAAGCCGTTTGCTTTAAGCTGGGCAAGCATTTCCGGCACGCCGGGGTACACTTTGTTTTCGTAAATGCCGGTGTCTTTAAAACGCTCGCGGTATTTGGCGGTGCATAAACGGGCTTCTTCTTCCGTCATGCCGTAAAATTTCATAAAACTTTCAATTAAGGGCGGGCCAATAAAGGGGCGCAGGGTGTTTAAATCCGGCACGTTAATGCCGCGCGATTCAAGTGCGTACTGCACGCATTTGGTTATGCCTTCGGCAGAATCGGTGAGAGTACCGTCCAAATCGAAGAAAATATATTTAAACATGAAATTACTCCTTTTCTATTTTTACAAGAGTAATTATAATATAAGCATAGATTGTTTTACAAGTGAGGGGTTTAAAATGACAGAAAAATTATTTGAAAACGACGCTTATTTATGGGAATGTGAGGCTGTGGTTACCGCCTGCGAATCCTGCAAAAACGGTTTTGCCGTTGAGCTTGACAAAACGGTGTTCTTCCCCGAAGGGGGCGGTCAGCTCAGCGACCGCGGCAAGCTGGGCGAGGCTGCCGTTACGCACGTGGCGGAAGAAGATGGGCGTATTCTGCACTTTTGCGATAAGCCGCTTGCCGTTGGCAGCACCGTTAAATTAGTGGTTGACGGAGTGGTGCGCCTTGACCATATGCAGCAGCACTGCGGCGAACATATTTTGTCTTACGCGGCGTGGAAGCTGTTTGGCGCAAACAATATCGGCTTTCATATGAGCGAAGGGCTGGTAACGATTGACCTCGACAAGGAACTGACACCGGATGAGCTGGCGCAGACGGAGGATTTTGCCAACCGTGAAATCTGGCTGGATAAGCCCATCAGCGTAAGCTATGTTCCGCACACCGCTTTAGATAACTACACCATGCGCAAAAAGAACACCAGGCTGACGGGTACGCTGCGTTTGGTGAGCGTGGAAGGTGGCGACATCTGCACCTGCTGCGGTACGCACCCGAACAGAACGGGCGCGGTGGGCAGCATTCGCATTATAAGCGCGGAAAAACATAAACAGGGGCAGCGCATAAGCTTTTTGTGCGGGCGATGGGCGCTGGAGGATGCACGCCGCAAAAATGCCGCGCTGCGCAAAACAGGGCAGATGCTTTCGGTTAAAACGGAGCAGGTTCCTGACGCGGTGCAGCGTTTAAAAGGCGAAATTGCCGAGCTGAGCGCACGCCTTAAAGAAAAAACAATGGCGCTTTATGACGCGCAGCTGCCGCAGTTTTTAAGCACGGCGCGCGTATTGCCGGACGGCAGCCGTTTTGTTGTGGTAACGCCTGAAGATACCGGTGCGGCGGAAGCCAAACTGCTGCTGCAAAAAGTAACTGCCATGGAAAACCTGCTGGTGGGCATAGTTTACGAAGCAGGCGGCAGAGTAAACTATATGTTCGGCCATTCGGACGGCGTTAACGCCGACTGCCGCGAATACTGCAAAAAAGCAAACGAAATTTTTAACGGGCGCGGCGGCGGCAAGCCCGATTTTGCGCAGGGCAGCGGCAGCAGCACGGAGGACTGGCAGCAAAAAGCACATACTTTATTGATGTGAAAATAAAATAAAGCAATTAACGGGGCATAATCAAAAGTTATGCTCCGTTTTGGTTTATAAAGGCGGTTAAAAAACTTTTTACCTCTTTTTTTCACTATTTTGTCAAAAAAGGTACTTGCATTTTTACAAATAACGGATATAATAATAATTGTAGTTAGCACTCGAAGAAAGTGAGTGCTAACAAGATAAAACGAAATTAATACCAATGTAACTATATTGAAAGGGGAATTACAAATGTTGAAACCATTAGCAGACCACATTGTTGTAGAAATTACTACTAAAGAAGAAAAAACTGCCAGCGGTATTTACCTTCCCGATACTGCTTCCAAAGAACGCCCGCAGACCGGCAAAGTAATTGCTGTCGGCGCAGGCCGCGTGCTTGATAACGGCACCCGCGTTGCTCCGGAAGTTAAAGTTGGCGAAGAAGTTGTTTTTGCAAAATATTCCGGAACTGAATTTAAACTTGACGGCAAAGAATATTTGATTTTGAGCGAACGCGACGTACTTGCCGTACTGTAATTGATAAAGAATTTAAAGGAGTGCATTTTAAATGGCTAAAGAAATAAAATTCAACGAAGAAGCTCGCCGCAGCCTTGAACGCGGCGTTGACGCACTGGCTAATGCCGTAAAAGTAACCCTTGGGCCTAAAGGCCGCAACGTTGTGCTGGAGAAAAAATTCGGCGCACCTACCATTACCAACGACGGTGTAACTATTGCCCGCGATATTGAACTGGAAGACCCGTTTGAAAACATGGGCGCACAGCTTGTTAAAGAAGTTGCAACCAAAACCAATGACGTAGCAGGCGACGGCACCACCACCGCAACCGTTCTGGCACAGGCTATGGTACATGAAGGCCTGCGCAACGTAGCTGCCGGTGCAAACCCGATGATTCTTAAAAAAGGCATTCAGAACGCAGTAAACGTTCTGGTTGACGAACTTAAAGCAATCAGCAAAAAAGTAGAAACCAAAGAAGCAAAAGCACAGGTAGCTTCCATTTCTGCAGCTGATGAAGAAATCGGCAATCTGATTGCTGACGCTATGGAAAAAGTTGGCGACGACGGCGTTATTACCGTTGAAGAATCCAAAACCATGGAAACCTGCCTTGAAACCGTTGAAGGCATGCAGTTTGACCGCGGCTACATCAGCCCGTACATGGTAACCGATACCGATAAAATGGAAGCAGTTCTCAGCAACCCGCTGGTACTTATTACCGACCGCAAAATCAATGTAATTCAGGACATTATGCCTGTACTTGAAAAAGTTGTACAAGGCGGCCGTGAACTCCTCATCATCGCTGAAGATGTTGAAGGCGAAGCACTGGCAACTCTCGTTGTAAATAAACTGCGCGGCACCTTCAAAGCAGTTGCCGTTAAAGCTCCGGGCTTCGGCGACCGCCGCAAAGCTATGCTGCAGGATATTGCAATCCTTACCGGCGCAACCGTTATCAGTGAAGAAGTTGGCCGCAAACTCGACAGCGCAACCCTGGAAGACCTCGGCAGTGCAGGCCAGGTTCGCGTAACCAAAGAACTCACCACCATTGTTGACGGCGGCGGCAGCAAAGAAGAAATCGCAGCACGTGTTGCACAAATCCGTGCCCAGATTCCGGAAACCACTTCCGAATTCGACAGAGAAAAACTTCAGGAACGCCTTGCCAAACTTGCAGGCGGCGTAGCAGTAATTAAAGTTGGCGCTGCAACCGAAGTTGAACTGAAAGATAAAAAACTGCGCATTGAAGACGCTCTTAACGCAACCCGCGCAGCAGTTGCCGAAGGTATTGTTGCAGGCGGCGGCACCGCACTTCTGCAAGTACAGCCTGCACTGAACCGCATTAAAGCAGCCGGCGACGAAAAAACCGGCGTGGAAATTGTTAAACGCGCTATCGAAGAACCTGTCCGCCAAATCGCTTACAACGCAGGCCTTGAAGGCGCAGTTATTGTAGATACCATTAAACGCAGCCGCAAAGGCTTTGGCTTCAATGCTCTTACCGAAGAATATGTTGACATGATTGAAGCCGGTATCGTTGACCCGACCAAAGTTACCAGAAGCGCACTGCAAAATGCAGCAAGCATTGCCGCTATGATTCTTACCACCGAATCCATCGTTGCCGACAAACCTGCCAAAGAAGCAGCAGCACCGGCAATGCCTATGGGCGGCGGCATGCCCGGCATGATGTAATGACATTTAGCTGAACTTCAGCTAAAATACATCCTTTCAAACTTTTCATAGAACTTCCCCTTACAACAAAACCCCGTGGTTTTTACCGCGGGGTTTTTGCTGTTTATGTGGTTTTAATTTAAGGTTTTAAATTTCCCTTATAATCTCACGTGCTTTGCTGCACAGCAGGGGGTAGCTTACTTTGCTGGTAAAAAGGCGCTGGCGCACAATGCTTTCGGCGGTTGTTACGGCGGCAACGGCCGGGTCGATAACAGGTATGCCAAGCACGCGGCTTAAAGGCTCTGCCAGCCCTAAGAAGGAAAGGCAGCCTAAAACAATAGCTTCGGTGTGCGTTTCGCGCATCATTTTCTGCCCGCAGGCCAGCAGCTTTTTAAAGGTTGTTTCTCTGTCCGCCCATGGCGAGATGCCGTTTAAATTAACGGCGGCAATTTGCCCGATGCGTTCCGGGCTGACGCCGAGCGTACGCAGGAACAGTTTTTTCTCCGGCAGGCGTGCTTCGTCTGCCAGTATTACGCCGAAAGTGCGGCAAACGTTAAGCGCTGCCAGGCAGGAGGCCTGCGCCCCGCCGATAACGGGAATGCGCAATGCTTCGCGGCAGGCATCGATAACGGGGTCGCTGAAGCAGTACAAAACAACGGCGTCGAAACCGGCGTTCTGCCCGTCTGCCGCAAGCTGCACAATTTCGGGTGCGGCAAGCACAACATCAAGGGCAGAGTTAAGCTCCACTCCGGAGCTTTGCGGGCACACCATGGCAAGCTGCGTATCGGGCACCGTGTATTCTTCCAGAATGCGGCAGCGCAAAGCCATTTCTTCCTGCGTCATGCCGTAATCGGGGTTGATAATTAAAATTTTCATAAGCTGCCTCACGATAAAATGGTGGATAAAAATTTACGCGCGCGTTCCGTTTTGGGGTTGGCAAAAAATTCCTGCGGCGGCGCGCTTTCAATTAAATAGCCTTCGTCCATAAAATGAATAACGTCCGAAACATCGCGGGCAAAGCCCATTTCGTGCGTTACCAGCACCATGGTAATGCCGGTGTTGGCAAGCCCTTTAATAACGTCAAGCACTTCTTTTACCATTTCCGGGTCGAGCGCGGAGGTAGGTTCGTCCAAAAGCAGCACTTCCGGTTCCATGGCCATGGCGCGGGCAATGGCAACGCGCTGTTTCTGCCCGCCGGAAAGCCGGCTGGGGTACTGGCCCGATTTATCGCCAAGGCCTACTTTTTCCAGTAATTTCTGCGCTTTGGCTTCGGCGTCGGCACGGCTCAGCCCGTTAACAACGCGCGGCGCATAAGCCACGTTTTGCAGCGCCGTCATGTTGGCAAACAAATTAAAATGCTGAAAAACCATGCACGCATTTTTGCGGATGCTTTCAATTTTTACTTTGCCGCTTAAAATATCGGTGCCGTCAAAAATAATTTTGCCGCTGTCGGGGCGTTCAAGCAGATTTAAGCAGCGCAGAAGCGTCGATTTGCCGCTGCCCGAAGGGCCTATAATTGTTACAACTTCGCCTTTATTAATGCTGAGCGAAATATCTTTTAAAACTTGCAGCGTGCCGAAGCTTTTGGCAAGATGTTCAACTTTAATCACTTACGCGCACCTTCCTTTCAAGGTATGCGCCCAAAAGGTTGAGCAGCATTACCAGCACATAATAAACTGCGGCGGCCACAATAAAGGCTTCAAACGCGCGGAAGGTTTTGGCCTGAATTAAATCCGCCCAGCGCAGGGTGTCGGCCACGCCGATAACGGAAACAAGGCTGGAATCCTTCAAAAGCATAATGCTTTCGTTAACGAGCGAAGGCAGTGCGTTTTTAATTGCCTGCGGCAGAATAACGTCAAGAATAAAGCGGTGGGTAGGCACGCCCAGCGACATGGAGGCTTCCCACTGGCCGCGGTCTACGGAAAGGATGCCGCCGCGCAGCGCTTCGGAAATATAGGCGGCGGAGTTAAGCCCGAAGGAAAGCACGCCTGCTTCCAGCGCGCTGATGGTGTAGCCCGTAAGCTGCGGCGTGGCAAAATAAATAAGCATAAGCTGAACCAGAAGCGGCGTGCCGCGGAAAACGGAGATGTACGCTTTGGCAAGGAAGGAAAATACCTTGTTGTGCGAAAGCGTGATAAGCGCTAAAATAAAGCCCCCCAAAAAGCCGATAAGGGTGGAAAAGAATGTAAATTTAATGGTAATCCATACGGCTGAGGCTAAAAGCGGCAGGTATGGGTCGAGTACGGAAAAATCAAGCATAATGTTGCTCCTTTAAGTTAAAGCCCGGCAGTACAGCGCACTGCCGGGTTGGTTTTATTTTGCAATGTCGAGTTTGGCAATGGCTTCTTCATATTGTTTGGTAGCCGTTTCGCCAAGGTGCTTAACCAGAATTTTGTGCATTTCGCCGTTTTTCTGCATTTCTTTTAAAATGCCGTCCACCGTGGCAACATCTTTAGAGCCTTTCGGCAGCGCAATGGCAAAAGTATCGGCGTAAACAATCGGCAGGTTTAAGGTGTGCATTTCCAGTTTATCGTTCTGGCTGATGAATACGGCGGCCTGTGCTGCGTCAAACAAACCTGCGGCAAGGCGTCCGTTTAAAATGTCCTGCACAACCAGCGGCGTGTTGTCAAGTTCCACAACTTCAATGCCGCCTGCGTCTTTCAGTTCCTGTACATAGGTGGTGCCCATGGAAGCGCCTGCTTTCCGGCCTTTAAGTTTTTCAAAGCTGTCGTAGCCTGCGCCTTTCTGGCAGATAATGGCTTTCATCGGGTAGTAGTAAGGTTCGGTAAAGTCAAGCACTTCTTTGCGCTCGTCCGTAGGGCTGATGGCCGATACAATCATATCGGCGCGGCCGCTTTGCAGGGTGGGCACAAGGGAAGCGAACTTCATGTCGGTGAAGGCAACTTCTTTGCCGAGCTTCTGTCCGATATAACGGGCAATATCAATATCGACGCCGACATAATCGTGCGTGCCTTCCTTAACGCTTTCAAACGGCGGGAAGGTGGCGTTGATGGCAATGGTAAGTTTGCCGTTTGCCGCTTCTTTCGGAGCGTCGGCCTTATCGCTGCCGCCGCAGCCGGCTGCTGCCAGTGCAAGCATTGCTGCCGCACCTAAAGCTAATAATTTTTTGGTAAGTTTTTTGCTGAACATTTTTTAAACCCCTCTCATCTTTTTATTTATTGCAGGCGCAAGCGCCTAAATCAGGCAAATTCGGTAAAGCCGTTCTGCGCCAGTACCCAGCGCGCGGCCTGTTCGTCGGTGCAAATCCAGGCGCCGTTGTCCCTGGCGTAGCGTATAAAATCGCGCAGGGCGCGCACATAGCCGGGGCGGCCGATAAACTGCGGGTGCATTACAAAATTCATCATGCGCCCTTCGTCGGCAAGCCCGTCAAATTCTTCCATCCAAATGCCGGTCATTTCGCGTCCGCTGCGCAGGTAGTGGTGTTCCGGCGCCTGTATGGTGTACATATCGTAGCTGGTGTCATCCACTATGCCGTCTTTGGGCAGTTCCACAATGGGCACGGTTTTGCCGTTTATTTTGTGCAGGAACGGCCCGTCGTTATCGCGCCAGTTGGAGGAATAAATATATCCCCTGTCCAGCCACAGCTGGAGGTGAAAATCGTATATAAAGCCGTCCGGGGAGCGCTGGCCTACCATCTGCCTGCCGGTAAGGCCTTTAATGATGTTTTCGGCCTTTGCCATCAGCGCGTTTTCTTTTTCGTAAGTATCGTAAACTTCGTGCAGGTAGCCGTGGTAGGCAATTTCGTGCCCGCAGGCGGCAATGCACTTAATAACTTCGGGGTGAAGCTCTGCCGTGTAGGCCGTGGTAAAAAAGGTAGCGTGCTGGTTTTCTTCTTCCAGCATCCGCAAAATACGGGGAATGCCCTGCTTTACGGAATACAGCCCGCGGCTTAGGTTGGCGGGGTGGTTTTTATTGATTTCGCTGCGCGTAAGCCACAGCGTTTCGGCGTCGATATCGAAAGAAAGCATCAGCGCAAGGCGTTTGTTATTTGGCCACAGCATCGGCGTCAGCCTCCTTTCCGTTTTGCGCCAGCACATAACGCGCAACTTCTTCGCAGCCGGCAATCCACGCACCGTTTTGGCGCATATAAAGCACCAGGCGTTCCAGCATGCGGATGCGGCTTGAGCGCCCAATCAGCTGCGGGTGCAGCTTAAGGCACATAATTTTGTCGCCCTCGTTTGCCAGTTCGTCAAAGGCATCCTTCCACATGTTGTAAACATATTCTGCCGGGTAGCTGCAGGTAATGGTGTGCGCATCGGCGTACGAAAAATAAAAGAACGAAAAATCGTCAAAGCCGGGTTCGGTCGGCAGTTCCACAACAGGGTGTTCACCTTCGTGGATGTAGGCCCAGTCGCAGTCCTTTAAGGTGCTGCTGTATAAATAACCGCGTTTTTGCATCAGCTTAACGCCGTAAGTCTGCAAGGTATCAAGCGGGGCGCGGTGGCCTATTACTTTTTTGCCGCTGATGGCTTCAAGAATGGCTTCCGCTTTTGCCATATTGGCTTCTTCTTCCTCGGGCGGGATGCCGGGGCGCGCATCGTGTGCATAGCCGTGGTAGGCAAGCTCGTGCCCTGCGGCGGCAATTTGTTTTACTTCGTCAGCGTATTTTTCGGCAACAATGCCGGGCACAAAAAAAGTGGTTTTAATGTTCTGGCGCGCCAGCATGTCAAGGCAGCGCTTTAAGCCTTCGTGCGGTCCGTACTGCCCGCGCGAAATATCCGAAAAGCCGAGCGCGCTCTGCCCGGTTACGGAATAACGCAGGTATTCGGCGTCAAAATCAAAGGTCAGCAAAACGGCAATGCGCTTGCCGTGCGGCCATTTGATGCCGTCACCGTTTTTTAAGGTAATCAATTTTATTTCCTCCTGCTTGTTACAGGTGCATTTTAAAAGCATGCTGCTGTATTTTTATTAATAGTAAAATTATATCACAAGCATTTGTAATAAACAATTTGTTGTACAAATGTTGCAGCAATTTATTTATTTTTTTAATTATGATAAAAAGAAAATGGAATTTAGATACTTTTGTTTTGCGTATTTAAGCCCTTCCGCTTAAAATTGGGAATAGAAAACCCCCGAAGGGTCCAGCTTCGGGGGTTTTCGTTTTGGGGCGTCCTTAGACTCCCTTAACCTCATTCTTTGGCTAAATTAATTGTATCACTGTTTTTATATACCGTCAATAAATTGATAACATGGTATTTACAAACTATGTTTCTGCTTCGCTTTTGCAAGCAAATCTTTGCTGAAGTGTTTGATAATTACAACGGAAAGCACGGCGCAGACTATTGCCGTCAGCGGGTAGTTAAGCCATAAGCCGTCCAGCCCGAGCGGGAAAAGCACAATAAGTATCAGCGCGGGCGCGGCAAACGCCGTAACAACGGAAATAACCGAAGCCTGCAAGTATTTGCCTACCGCCGTCATGTAGCTTTCGGTTGCCAGTGAAACCCAGCGCGCCAGATATGCCACTGCAAATATGGGCACGGCAGAAGCGGCAAGGGCTAAAAGCCCGCTGTCGCCATTGGGCACAAAAAACTGCGTAATTTTAAGCGGAAACAGTATCATCACCGCTGCCGATATAAGTGATACGCCGGCCGCCGTTCCGTAGCAGTAGCGCTCGATCTGGCTGATGCGCCGCGAATTGCCTGCGCCCCAGTTGTAGCCAACCGCAGGCTGCAAGGCGTCGCACATGCCGTACAAAAACTGTGTAATAAAGCTGTCGGCGTACATTAAAACGCCGTATACCGAAACCGCCGTGGTGCCGCCGAAGCGCAGCAGCAAAAAGTTCATCATTATCGAAGTTAAGCGCCCGGAAACATTGTTTAAAAATATCGGGCAGCCGCATACAAAAATATTGGCAATCATTGCCGCTGAAAAACTGGGGCGGCAGAATTTAAGCTGCAAATATCCCCGCCAAAACGGGTACAGCGATACAGCCGCGCCTGCCATCATGGCAAGGCTGGAAGCAAACGCCGCTGCCCAAATGCCCCAGCCAAAAACGGCAAGGAATAAAAATTCCAGCACAAAGCTGATAACCGCCATGCCTATATTAAGGAACATACTGGTGCGTATTTGCCCGCAGATGCGCAGGTAGCTGTCTGCGCCGAAAACAATGGTGGTAACGGGCGCCGTTAATGCATAAACGCGCAGGTAGCTTAACGCCAGCGCGTGCAGCTCGCCCTTTGCGCCCAACAGCGAAAGCAGATATGGCCCGCCAAAATACAGCAGCGCGCCCACACCGATACTTGTTAAAAAAGTAAGCACGCAGGCGCAGGTAAAAATATTGTTGGCGGTGTGGCTCTTTTTTTCGCCAAGTTTAATGGCGATAGGCACGGAAGAACCGACGCCGATTAAATCAGACAGCGAAAAATTAATGATTACAAACGGCAAAGCAAGGTTCAGTGCGGCAAACGCCGTTTCACCAAGATAGCGGCCTATAAAAATACCGTCTACCATGTAAAACAGCACCGAAGCCAGCATGCCCACCGCTCCCGGCCCGGCCGTAATTAAAAACAGCCTGCCCGGCGGCATATGCGTAAATAAAAATCTGGTGTTCATAAAAACCTCGCTTAAAGTATGGTAACGGTTTAAAATTTATAAATTTACAATTTTATTATATTATTGCCAAAAGGGCGCGGTCAATCTCCGGCGCGATATTTTACAAAACTGCGTTTAACGCCGCATTGCTCTGTGCTATACTTATTACAGAAGGTTATAAAAGGAGCATCAGCATGAAACAGGTAATTTTATCATGCCCGACACTAAAAAAAGAAATACTGCATTTAATTGATGAACTGAATCTCGATACGCCGGTGTATTTTCTGCCGAAGCGCCTGCACAGCAATCCGCAGGAGCTGGCAGAGTATTTGCAGAACACCATCGACAGTTTTGCCAACGTAGACCGTATTTTAATCTGCGTAAGCGGCTGCGGCGGCGGAACGGCAAAGTTAAGGGCAACTACGGCAGAACTTGTAATACCCAAAACGCGCGACTGCGTGGATATTTTGCTTTCCCAAACGGATATTAAAAGCATTAACCGCGCGCCCAAAGGCATTTTTATGACGGAAAGCTGGCTTGATTTTATGCGCAGCGGCAGCCTGAACCTTGAAACGCAGATTGCCGAAAAGGGTGAGGAAGAAGGCAAGGCTTACCTGCGCAAAATGTTTAAGGGCTTTGAGCATTTTTACGTTGTGGATACCGGCACTTACAATACGCAGGCTGTTGTTGACGAACTGAAGCCGCTTGTAGATGTGCTTGACGGCACGATTGAAGTTGTTGGCGGCGGTTACAGCATTTTGCGCAAGCTGCTTGCGGGCGATATTGACGGCGATTTCCGCGTTATTGCCAAAGAAGGGTAAACAGCCTGTAAACCCTTGCAAAAGCGGGCATTTTGTTTGCTTTTTTACACTTAATATTGTAAAATTAAAAGATAAAGAAAAACGTAAAAAACTTTACAGGAGGATGAAGCCGTTATGAAAACCGACAACCAGGAAATGATTTTAGTAATTGACTTCGGCGGCCAGTACAACCAGCTTATCGCCCGCCGCGTAAGGGAAAGCGGCGTTTACTGCGAAATTGTGTCTTACAGGCAGAGCCTTGAAAAAATTAAAGCCAAAAACCCCAAAGGCATTATTTTTACCGGCGGCCCCAACAGCGCTTATTTAGAGGATTCGCCCACGATTGATGCGGAAATTTACAGCTGGGGCGTGCCTGTTTTAGGCATCTGCTACGGCAGCCAGCTGATGATGCACATGCTGGGCGGGCATGTTTGCAAAGCGCCGGAACGCGAATACGGCAAAACACTGGTTGACTTTGATACGGAAAGCCTTCTTTTTAAAGATATACCGGCTAAAAACGTGTGCTGGATGAGCCACAACGACTACATTGAAACGGCAGCGCCCGGCTTTAAAATTACCGCGCATACCCCCAACTGCCCGGTAGCGGCGGCAGAGGACGTAAGCCGCGGGCTGTACTGCGTGCAGTTCCACCCCGAAGTGCTGCACACCGACAACGGCACCAAAATGCTGAGCAACTTTGTATATAATGTATGCGGCTGTGCCGGAACCTGGAAAATGGACAGCTTTGTTGAAGAAACCGTTAAAGAGCTGAAAGAACGCATCGGCAGCGGCAAAGTGCTGTGCGCATTAAGCGGCGGCGTAGACAGCAGCGTCTGCGCGGCAATGCTGGCCAAAGCCATCGGCAAACAGCTTACCTGCGTATTTGTAGACCACGGCCTGCTGCGCAAAAACGAACGTGAAGAAGTATGCTCCGTATTCGGCGAAGGCGGCCTGTTTGACATTAACTTTGTATGCGTAGACGCACGCGAACGTTTTTACAGCAAACTGGCAGGCGTAACCGCGCCGGAAGCCAAACGCAAAATTATCGGCGAAGAATTTATCCGCGTGTTTGAAGAAGAAGCCAAAAAAATCGGCGCAGTCGATTATCTGGCACAGGGCACCATTTACCCGGACGTTGTTGAAAGCGGCCTCGGCGGCGAATCGGCAACCATTAAGAGCCACCACAATGTAGGCGGCCTGCCCGACTTTGTAGACTTTAAAGAAATTGTTGAGCCTCTGCGCGATTTGTTTAAGGACGAAGTGCGCCAGTCCGGCAGAGAACTTGGCCTTCCGGAATATCTGGTAACCCGCCAGCCGTTCCCGGGACCGGGGCTTGCCATCCGTATTATCGGCGAAGTAACGGCAGAAAAAGTTGCCATTGTGCAGGATGCCGATTACATTTACCGCGAAGAAGTGGACAAACTGCCGCTGGCAGAGCGCCCCAGCCAGTATTTTGCGGCGCTGACAAACATGCGCAGCGTAGGCGTTATGGGCGACGAACGTACTTACGATTACGCCATTGCCCTGCGTGCCGTAACCACCACCGACTTTATGACGGCGGAAGTTACCATGCTGCCACCTGCAACAATTACTACCGCAGCCAACAGAATAGTAAACGAAGTAAAACATATCAACCGCGTGCTGTTTGACTACACAACCAAACCGCCTGCAACGATAGAGTTTGAGTGAGATGGAATATAACTATATAAATATGGCAGGTGATTAATTTCCCTGCCATATTTATATAATAAAAGACTAGTCTTCGTAAAAGGAATTAAAGTTATGATTTATTCACCGTTACGTTATCCTGGGGGAAAAGCTAAATTAGCACCACTAATGGAAATTTTAATAAAAAATACAAATCATATAGGTGGTACATATATAGAGCCATTTGCCGGTGGTGCTGGTATAGCTTTATCGTTATTGGAAAGAAATGTAGTTAAAAATATTGTAATTAATGATTATGATAAAAGAATATATTCTTTTTGGAGAGCTATACTTCACGAAACAGATCGATTTTTAGAGATGACATATAGTATTCCTTTGACTATTGAGGAATGGGAAAATCAACGTGATATAATGAATAAATATTCGAATAAATATAGCTTTGAATTGGGATTTGCAACTTTCTATATGAATAGGACGAATATTTCAGGAATTATAAAAGGTGGTGTTATCGGAGGTCGTAATCAAAGCGGAAAATGGGATATGAGTGCTAGATTTAATAGAGAAAATTTAATAAATAGAATAAGTAAAATTGCTCAAAAAAAGAAATATATACATATATATAACAAAGATGTTTCAATATTTATAAAAAAATACTTGCATTATTATAAAAACAGTTTTATTTATTTTGATCCACCGTATTATAAAAAAGGAAAAGAATTATATCTTAATTTTTTCACGTTAGAAGATCATATAAGAATAGAAAAATTGATAAAAGAAATAAAAGATAGTGATTGGGTTATAACTTATGATGAAGCACCAGAAATAGTTGATATTTATTCAGGATATTTTTGCAAAAAAATAGATTTAAAATATAGTGCAGGTACAAAACGGAAAGCCAGTGAAATAATTATTTTTAAAAATAAAAGTATGATACCTGCAAGTGACTATTTAATAAATAATAATATGTATATTAATTTGAAATAAATAAGGTGAAAATTATGAATATGCTAAGACCTTTTAAATTAATCGTAGAAAGTTTTAGAAAGTTTAGAAATATTGAATTTGAATTAGGGAATAAAATAACAGTAATAAGTGGGCAAAATGGAGTAGGAAAGTCAAATTTGCTATCTTTAATTTCTTCGGCTTCTGGTGTTAATAAGAAATCTTTATTGAATACTAATTTTCAGCCTGAATTTTATGATTTTTTTAATATTGATGTGGATGAGAATTATGAAGATTATAAAATATTTTTAAAATATGTAGATGAAAATGATGAAGTTGCAATAACAAAACGTTTAGCATTTAAAAATGATACTAAGACTGGTAGAGGAGTACGAATTATCCCTCGTACAACTAATAAGTTTTCAAATGAGAAAACTTTAAGAGAAGCAGAAAATAATGCGAAAGAAAAATATGGCGTTGGAGGTGCTGCAAGAATAAATATACCAACTATATATTTAAGTTTATCTAGATTATATCCTTTGGGTGAGAAAAAAGAATCTGTGGTCGTTACTAAAATAAATAAAGCAAATGCTTTTTATCAAAAAAAGGCTAATGAAAAATATAAAAAATGGTATAATTCAGTTATTCCAAACTCTGTAAAAGAGGAAAGCAAATTATCTATAATAGATAAGAAAATGAGTTCTAGGCCGTCATTATCGATGGATATAATAGATACTCCAATTTTATCGCAGTCTATAGGTCAGGATAATGTCGGTAATATTATAAGTGCTTTAGTAGATATTTATATGTTGTCATTAGATAGTGATTATCATGGAGCGATACTTTGTATAGATGAAATAGAAGTTTCACTTCATCCGGATACTCAAATAAGAATGTTTAATTTATTTGATCAATTATCAGATGAATTATCAATACAATTTATTTTAAGTACGCATTCCCTAACTATTTTGAAAGAAATATTAAGAAAAGAGAAAACTTCTAACAATAAATATAAGCTCGTATATTTAAAAAATCCATCAGCTCCTATTTTATCAGAAAGAAAAACTTATAGACTGTTAAAAGCTGATATGTTTGGAGAATTGAGTTTTAAAAAAGATAAAGTAAAAATTTATTTTGAAGATGAAGTTGGTAAAACGTTATTTGATTTATTATTAAAAGCTTTCAGAGAAATATATATTAAAGTTAAAAGTCATATTAATGAGCCCGTATTAAGAAATTCTGAAGGAAGAATAGATTATTTTGAAATTAATGAAGAAATTTGTAAATTTAACTCTATCTTAAATATAGAAGATCAAATTGAAAAGATTGTTTTGGAATTAGGCTGTGAAGAACTTTTTAAGGTAAACTTAAAAGATAAATATTTTAAAAGAGTAATATTTATTTTAGATGGTGACGCAAGATATAAGGAATCTATTCATAAACCTAAAATAAAAGATTTTTTAATAAAAAAATATAATCCTAATGAATTTAGATTGAATGATAGAAAGCACGAAAAAAATATTTGTTTTTTACCTGACTATTTTGCACCAGAATCATTTTTATATTACATTATTTATCATATTTGTGAAAATGAGTATGAACATTTAGCATTTTGGAGAGATCTTGATGCAGAGGAGTCTACAGCTTTATTGACTCCAGATAAAATAAAATCGTTATTTGAAAGTTTAAAAACTGATTTCGATAATGATGATTTAAAAAGGATTTTTAAGTCCGTATCAAATAGTAATGTGTGGGATTTTATTATCAATACGGATATAGTTACATACTATTATTCTGATTACAACACTATCAAAGAATTGTTGATATTTATTGAAGAATTTAAGAAAGCTTACGATTTATCTTATAATATTGTTTTATCAAAAAACTATTTGTAATTATAGGGTTGATAATATGTACGATAGAAAGATTACTGTCAAAACTTCATACATTAACAATCGCAGATATTTAGGAAATAAATATAAATTATTACCTTTTATTAAGCGTGTTGTTGATACAGAATGCAATAATATAGAGTCTGTTGCAGATATTTTTGCTGGTACTGGTGCGGTATCGTCTGCCTTTGTAGATGACAAAATAATTATTACTAATGATTTGATGTATAGCAACTATATTTGCAATTATGCTTGGTTTTCAGGGCAGCCTTATAATCCTCAAGTTATTATTGATTATGTTGTTAAATATAATCAGCTTGAAAATCTTGAAGATAATTATATGAGCGAAAATTTTGGCAACACTTATTTTAGCTTTGAGGACTGCTTACGTATTGGGTTTATAAGAGAAAACATTGAGAATAATTTTAAAAATGGCAAGATTAATGAACGTGAAAGAGCGATATTAATAACTTCGTTATTATACGCAATGGATAAGATTGCTAATACTTGTGGTCATTATGATGCATACAGAAAAAATGTTAAATTTGAAAAATCATTAGAGTTATTTGTACCATTAGCTAAAGTGCAAAATAATGAGAATAATCTTTGTTTTAATATGGATGCCAATGATTTGGTTAAAGATATTTATGCAGATTTAGTATATATTGATCCACCGTATAATTCTCGTCAGTATTGCGATGCATATCATTTGTTAGAGAATGTTGCTTTGTGGCAAAAACCGGAAGTACATGGTGTTGCGCGAAAAATGGATAGGAAAAATATGAAAAGTCAATATTGTACTAAAAATGCAACATTAGTTTTTGAACAACTTATTAATGATATAAATGCTAGGTATATTTTGTTTTCATATAATAATATGGAAACAAAAGGAAATGATCGCTCGAATGCTAAGATTGCAGATAGTGATATAATGAGAATTTTGAATAACAAAGGTGAGGTTAAAGTTTTTGAAGAAGATTACAAACCTTTTACAACAGGCAAATCGGATATAAAAGGGAATAAAGAAAGATTATTTTTGTGTGAATGTTATGGTTAAAAGTAATTATTTTATTCAATCGCCGTTAAACTATACTGGTGGTAAATATAAATTATTAAAACAAATATTACCTAATTTTCCGAATGAAATTGATACTTTTGTAGATTTGTTTTGTGGTGGTTGTAATGTAGGAATAAATATAGAGGCAAAGAAAGTTGTTTATAATGATTTAAATAAAAATTTATTATATTTATATAATACATTTAAAAATCTTGATAAAGAAACAACGTTCTATTGGATTTATCATATTATAAAAGAATATAATTTATCATTAGTCAGTAAGCATGGTTATAGTTTTTATAACTGCGAGAGTAGTAAGGGCCTGGGAGATTACAATAGAAATGGTTTTTTAAAACTACGAGCTGATTTTAATAATAAAACTTTGTTGCAAAATGAAGATTACTATTACTATATAATGTTGTTTGTAATGATAGTATATGCATTTAATAATCAAATTAGGTTTAATAGTAGTGGAGAATTTAATTTACCAGTTGGTAAAAGGGATTTTAATAATAAAATACAAGAAAAATTGTCGAAATTTATTGAGCGATTAAAAGAACAAAACAGTATATTCACTTGTTTTGATTTTAGGGATTTTAAGATTGAAAATTTGAATGAAAATGATTTTGTTTATGCAGATCCTCCATATTTAATTACATGTGCAACCTACAATGAACAAGGCGGATGGACTGAAAAAGACGAATATGACTTATTGGCTTTTTTGGATAATTTGAGTAAAAATAGAATAAAGTTTGCTTTATCTAATGTACTGAGTAGTAAGGGAAAAGAAAATAAAATATTGAAAGCTTGGATAGAAAGAAACGTTAATCGTTATAGAGTTATTCATTTAAATTACAACTATGCAAACTCTAATTATCAAACTAAAGATAAAACGAAAAGTTCTGATGAGGTTTTGATAGTAAATTATTAAGGAGTAATTAATATGAATAAAATTCCATATAAACAGTATTGCTGGAGTTTAGGAACTACAAGTTTTAGAACTAAAAATTTTAATAAAACTATTGAACAGCAATTGATTCTTTTGTATGATTTTTGGAATTTACCAGAAAATAAAAATAAATATTGGGAAGGTAACAATAAGTTACAATCTGATTATTATGATTTTATGCATAAAAATGACTTTATAACTGGTGAGGCGGCTAATAAACCTAAAGATGCTCGCGAAAAAACTTCTGGGTTAGTTGATATTGGGTTAATTGATGAACAAAGAAGAGTAACAGAAGCTGGATTAGCATTACTTTCTATAAGCAAAATAGGAAATTTTGAAACTGATAATTTTTTACAAATTGATAAAGATAGTTTTTTATATTTAAAACAGTTATTAAAAACTTCGAATAATATAAATGGGGAAATAGTACGTCCTTTTATTATTTTATTGTACTTGCTTTCAAAATTTGATGAATTGTCTTTAGACGAATATGCTTATTTGTTGCCGTTATGTACAAGTGCAGATTATACAGAACAAATAGTTAATGGTATAAAAGCTCATAGAGCAGGTAAAGTCACAATAGATGAAATTATTATATCCAGATTAATGAAAATGGAGAATTACCAATCTGCTCTAAAACGATTTTTAGAAAATAAAGTTACAGAGGATTTACTATGTGAAATAGGTATAAATAGAAAAAGCCGTAATTATGATAAGCCGTATTTTTCTTTATATAAAAATTTATACGAAGTATATGTCGGCGGTAATCTGTCGAAATTAGAAGATGTGTATAATGCTACTAAAGAAGTAAATATAGGTATATGGTGGCGCAATTATTTATTTAACACGACATCTATTAAAGCTATTAATAAAAATCCTCAAAAATGTAAAAATAAAACTATATTTGATAATGCAAAAGCAGAAAAAGATTTTAAAGTAGCATTTTTTGAATTAATGCACTTATTTAAAGCAAAAGCTACATTATCAGACTATTTAGATTTAAATCGCAGATATATAAAAATTACTAATGTGGTTTTGTTTGAAGATAATGCAGTCAAACTTGATATTGTGCCTAAATATTTCTTTAAACCGATAATTGATAAATTATATGAAGAAGCATACAAAGTTTCTAAAATGTTATTTAAAAACGTTGAATTAGAGGACATATGCAGAGCATTGGTATTTAATGAAAAAGCTATAGTAAATGGTGTAAATACAGAATTTGCTACTAAATATAAAACATTAAATGAAGTAAAATATGTCATAGAACGAAAACGTTACGATAGATTGAAGATTTTAATTGATAATAAATTTACTAATGATAATTTGCTTATTTTGTTAGATTATTTTAAAGAACGAAAAGATAAAGAAATTTATCAAATGGTAACTGATAGTGCTGATATACCTACAATATTTGAGTATATTTTAGGTATTATTTGGTATAAAATCAGTGAAAGAACTGGTAAAATACTAGATTATATGAAATTATCTCTTGATGCTGACTTATTGCCTAAAACGCATGCAGCAGGTGGAGAAGCAGATATAGTTTACGAATATGAAAAAACTAAGCATTATCCTAAACATTCATTATTGTTAGAGGCAACTTTAGCTGATAGTACTAACCAACGCAGAATGGAAATGGAACCTGTTTCTAGACATTTAGGTCAACATTTATTGAATACAGGTAATTTAAAATCTTATTGTGTTTTTGCAACTACTTTTTTACATATGAATGTTGTGTCTGATTTTAGAATGAGAAAAGATAATTATTATTATGATTCTAAAGATCCTTCAAAATTTATTCAAGGCATGAAGATTATACCTTTAGAAACAGATGATTTGAAAAATATTATTATAAAAAACAAAAAATACAAAGAATTGTATGGTGTATTTGAAAATTTACATAATCAACAATTAGCACCATATGAATGGCGGAAAAAATTAGTTAATATCATTGCCAATTAAAAGGAGGTCATACCCATGATTGTTACAACTACACAAACTGTTGAAGGTAGGCAGATTGCCGAATATAAAGGAATTGTTTTTGGCGAAGTGGTATCCGGCGTAAATTTTGTTAAGGATTTGTTTTCCGGCATTACGGATATTTTTGGCGGGCGCAGCAGCACTTACGAAAATGAATTGCAGGAAGCGCGCGAAAAAGCTATTGACGAAATGTGCAAGCGTGCTGAAAGATTAGGCGCTAATGCCGTTGTCGGTGTCGATGTTGACTACGAAGTATTAGGCAAAGAGAACGGTATGCTGATGGTAAGCGTCAGCGGCACTGCTGTTAAATTAAAATAATATTTACAGTATGAGCAGCTTTAGTGCTGCTCTTTTTTTGCGGTTTTGCAGTTTTTATGCCGCAATTAAATTGATTTAGAACATTAAAAATTGTACGGTTTTATATTTCCCAACCTTTCTCAAATATTTCACAAAACAACTGTTAAAGTGTATTTATTGTAACATTATTTCATATTGACTTAAAAACAAATAATAATTATAATTGATTACATAAGATTTATCGCAAAACAGTGATCTCTTAAAATAAGATAGAAGGTTAGGTATTGAAAAATGAAAAATTTACAGAAAGAATACGGACTTTACATTAACGGCAAGTGGCAGCCCGCCTCCGACGGCGCCACGTTTAAAACTTACAGCCCTGCTACCGGCGAAGAACTGGCAGTTTGCGCCGAAGCAACGCGCGAAGATGTTGATGCTGCGGTAAAAGCTGCGCACGCTGCGTGGGAAAGCTGGAAGAACACCACTCCTGTTGAAAGAGCGGTTATTTTAAACAAAATTGCCGATATTATCGACGCCAACGCCCAGCATCTTGCAGAAGTTGAATCGCTGGACAACGGCAAACCCATCCGCGAAACCAGTATGATTGATATTCCGATGAGCGCAGACCATTTCCGCTATTTTGCGGCTGCCATCCGCACGGAAGAAGGCACTGCCACCATGCTCGACAACAACACTTTAAGCCTCGTCCTGCATGAGCCTATTGGCGTAGTGGGGCAGATTATCCCTTGGAACTTCCCGTTCCTCATGGCTGCGTGGAAGCTGGCTCCGGCACTGGCCGCGGGCGACTGCATTGTGCTTAAACCCTCCAGCACTACCAGCCTGAGCGTTTTGGAGCTTGTGCGTTTAATTGAAGACGTGCTGCCGGCAGGCGTGCTTAACGTAATTACCGGCAAGGGCAGCAAGTCCGGCCAGTATGTTTTGGAACACCCCGGTTTTGCCAAGCTTGCCTTCACCGGTTCTACCGAAGTTGGCCGCGGCGTGGCACAGGCTGCCGCCGATAAATTGATTCCGGCCACTTTGGAGCTTGGCGGCAAATCTGCCAACATTTATTTTGATGACTGCAACTGGGATTTGGCTATGGAAGGACTGCTTCTGGGCATTCTGTTCAACCAGGGCCAGGTTTGCTGCGCAGGCTCGCGCGTGTTTGTACACGAAAAAATTTACGATAAATTTGTTGAAGAAGCGGTTAAACGCTTTAACGCCGTAAAAGTCGGCAACCCGCTCGACCCGGCAACGCAGATGGGTTCGCAGATTGATGCCAAACAGGTTGCCAAAATTGCAAGCTACATTGATATTGCCAAAGCAGAAGGCGCAGCTATTGCCTGCGGCGGCCATAAGCTTACGGAAAACGGGCTTGATAAGGGCAATTTCTTTGCGCCGACGCTGATTACCAATGTTACCAACGATATGCGCGTGGCACGCGAAGAAATCTTCGGGCCTGTGGCTGTGGTTATTAAGTTTAAGGACGAAGCCGAAGTTGTTAAAATGGCAAACGACAGCAATTACGGCCTTGGCGGCGCTGTATGGACGCAGGATATTAACCGCGCCATTCGTGTGGCAAAAGCCGTGCAGACGGGCAGAATGTGGGTTAACACCTACAACGCTATTCCGGCAGGCGCGCCGTTTGGCGGTTATAAAGAATCGGGCATTGGCCGCGAAACGCATAAATTAATGCTGGAGCATTACAGCCAGACCAAAAATATTATGATTAACCTTGGCGAAAAGCCTTTGGGATTGTATTGACAACCGCTCTTTACAATGTTAAACTTTTAGTAATTACAAATTTGCAGCTGATGATAAGGAAAAGTACCTTTAAAAGGCAGCCTAAAGCGAGCCGGTGGCGGTGAAAGTCCGGCGGCGGGCATTAAAGGGAATGGGCCTTGGAGGCGCACTGCGAGCCGCAAGGGGTAGCAGCGCCGGGAATGCTTTGCCCGTTACCATAAAAGCGGATATCGGCATCGGCCCGTATCTTTTAAGCGGACTTATTTAAGTCAAGCAGGGTGGCACCGCGAAAGTTTACAGCCTTTCGTCCCTACAGGGATGGAAGGCTTTTTTATTTACCTGTTAAGGAGTGAGCGGCATGGAAGCAGCAGAAAAAGAAAAAAAGATAGTAACATTAACGGAGGTTAAACCAACGCAGGACGGTTACCGCTGGGTGGCGATAACGGCAATGCTTCTGGCAATAGGCATTATTCTGCATACCGTAAGCCCTAACGTTGGCGGCGTTACGCCGAACTGGACCATTGCCATGTATTCCATTGTAATTAACCTTACCAACCCTTCGCTGCCGCAGGCGCTGGGCATTGGTTTTATTTCCGGTATGACGCTTGTGCCGTCCTCCAAATCGGCCTTTCCGCTGGGCAATCTTGCCAGCGAGGTTTGCGGTGCGGTGGTGTGCTGCCTCCTGGTTAAGGCCATGCTTGCCGTTAAACTTGAAAAATGGCGCCTGCGCCCGTTTATTGCCGGCCTTGTGGCAACAATGGTAAGCGGCGGCGTGTTTACCTTTATTTTAAAAATAGTTTTGGGGCTGCCCTTCAGCGTATGGCTGTATGCCATGCTGCCGGTGGTGGCGGTAATAGGCGTGCTTAACGGCAGCATTACCTTTTTGCTGTACGGGCCGGTGCGCAGGCTGTTTTTTGTGCAGGAGGAAGATAATTGATGGAAACGGTTGCGGAATTAAAGCATTTTTATTTTGCTTACAAAAAGAATAACCTTGTGCTGCACGATATTGATTTTAAAATAGAAAAAGGCTCTTTTACCGTTATCGCAGGGCCAAGCGGCAGCGGCAAAACAACGCTGTGCAAGGCCATGGCGGGCATTGTGCCGTTTTACATGGGCGGCGCGTACAGCGGCGAAGTAATGGTGCTGGGCGAAAGCACCAAAGGCAAAAAGGTATCGGATATTGCCATGCGCCTGGGGCTGATGCTGGAGGACTACGAAAGCCAGCTTGTTTCCCTCACTGCGGGCGAGGAGGTTGCCTTCAGCCTGTTAAACCACGGCTTTAAGCCGGAAGAAGTTGAAGAACGCACGCGCAGAGCGCTTGAAGATGTAGGCCTGCCGGGGCGCGAAAGCTATCAGCTGGACGAACTCAGCGGCGGGCAGCGCCAGAGACTGCTTTTGGCTTCGGTTTTGGCGGTGCATCCGGAAATTATCGTTTTGGACGAGCCTGTATCGGCCATGGACCCGGATGGCGCCAATTCGCTGTACAAGCTGCTTTACAAAATACATAAGGAATACGGCACAACCATTGTAGTGGTAGAACACCGCATTGACTATCTGCTGCCGTATATGACGGATTTAGTTGTACTTAAAAAAGGACGTCTTGTGGCGGCTGATAAGTTTGAAAACGCCGCCCGCGTTATGTATAAGGATGAAACCCTGCGGCATTTTGTACCGGCGCTGTGGCGCATTAAGCTGGGGCTTGAAGAAAAATTCGGCGTAAGCCTTGGTAATTGGCGTACGGAAGAAGAAGCCGTTGCGGAATTAAAGGCAAAAGGTTTTACAGGGGGTGAGGCGTAATGCTGGAGGCAAAAGAGGTTAATTTTGCGTATCTGCGCGGGCAACCGGTGCTGAACGACATCGACATTAAAATTGAAAGCGGCGAATTCGTGGCGCTTTTGGGGCACAACGGCAGCGGCAAAACAACGCTGAGCCGCCTGTTCATGGCGCTTATTCATCCGCGCAGCGGGCAGGTACTGGTGGACGGCACGGACATTGCCGCCATGGAGCCCGCCGATTTGGCAGATAAAATAGGCTATGTGTTCCAGAACCCGGATTTGCAGATTTTGGAGGACACGGTTTTTGACGAAGTGGCATACGGCCCGCGTGCCAAAAAATTGAGCGAAGACAAGGTTAAACGCCAGGTGGAAACTGCGCTTGCCGCAACGGGCCTTACTGATTTGGCAGACGCTTATCCGCGCCTTTTAAGCTTTGGGCAAAAGCGCCGTTTGGGTGTGGCGGCGGCACTGGCCTTAAACCCGCGCACGCTTATTCTGGACGAGATAACCAACGGGCAGGACGCTGTGGAAAAAGAACGCATGATGAGCTATTTAAAAGCACTTAATGAAGAAAACGGCATTACGGTAGTGCTTATTTCGCACGATATGGATACTGTGCGCCGCTATGCGCAGCGCACCATTGTGCTGCATAACGGGCATTTGGTGTTTGACGGTACGCCCGCAAAGCTGTTTGACGGCAGCATTAACGTAGAGCGCTGGGGACTGCGCTGCCCTACGGCAACGGCAGTTGGCAACGCGCTGGGCATTACGGCAACCAGCCCGGAGGATTTTTGCAGCAGCATTAGCATGAAAGGAGAGCGGCAGGCATGAAAATATCGGCATTTACGCAGATTATAGTAACGGTAGCCGTAACGGCATGGGTATTTATTTTGCCGGTAATGGCAGTTGCCACCATTTTAGTGCTGGAACTGGCACTGCTCCTTTCCATTAAGCACGACCGCATGACGATGGCGGCAATAGGCGGCCTGGCGGTATTTACCGGGCTGATGGTGCTTTTGCAGCTTTTGTTCGGTTCGCCGCTTGAAATTGCACTGGTCGGCGGCCTGCGCATGCTGGTTATGACCATGGCTTTTTTGTGCATGCTGGCAGCAACGCGCATTCAGGATATTGCACAGGCACTGGTAACAAAATTCCACCTGCCTTGCGAATATGCCTTTATGCTGACAACGGCGCTGCGCTTTGTGCCTAACTTTTTGGCAGACAGCACCATTACCTTGGACGCGCAAAGCTGCCGTGGCTATTCCAACCGCGGCAACGCGATTAAAAGGCTGATGTCCTACGTTGTTGTTATACGCCCGCTGGTAATGCGCGCCGTAGCCAAAAGCGAAACGTTGGCGCTGAGCATGGAGCTGAAGGGTTTTGGTGCCAACACCTATAAAAACATGCCGCAGCAAAAGCTCGGCTTTGCCGATTACATTGTGCTGCTGGCGGTAATTGCGCTCAGTACCTATCCCTTCTGGCAGGAATACGTAAAAATATAAAAAGCGCCTGCATTGGCAGACGCTGAAGCTGATGTAAGTTTTGGGTTTGATATATAGCAGGATAAACTGGTGCCGGTGGGCCGGTTATCTTTGCATAATTAAAATTTGAGTAAAGGGCTGCCCGCAAGCACCGGGTGGCTTTATTTTTTAGCAGGTTTATTTTCCTCGCCCCATGTGCAAAGCTGGTCGAGTATCGTCATCAGCGATTTGCCGCGCTCCGACAGGCTGTATTCTACTTTGGGCGGAATCTGCGGATATTCGGTGCGGATGATGAGCCTGTCTTTTTCCAGCTCTTTCAGCGACAGGCTGAGTGTTTTGTGCGAGATGCTTCGGATGTAGCGTTTAAGTTCGCTGTAACGCACTACGCCAAACTCCATCAGGCAGTACAGAATAACCATTTTGTATTTGCCGTTAATCAGCGATAGCGTGTAGCTGAAACCGGTATCTTCAAAATTTGCTTTTTCGATATAATTCTTAATCATTATACTCTCCTTTTGGTTAGTATCTGACAAAAATGTACGTACTTCATCTTTAGTTTATATATTGTTATAATTATAGCAGAAAGACGGAGGTGGAGCAAATGGCTAAAAAAATAGTTGTTTTAAACGGCAGCCCGCGCGCAAACGGCAACACAAAAGAACTGGTAAAGGCTTTTGTTAAAGGTGCGGAAAGTGCGGGCAACACCGTTCAGGTTTTTGATTTGCAGAAAATGAATATTCACGGCTGCCTTGGCTGCTGCATGGGCGGCAAAGATGAAGCAAGCCCCTGCGTGCAGAAGGACGATATGGCTTTAATTTACCCGGCTTACTGCGAGGCGGATGTGGTTGTGCTGGCGTCGCCGATGTACTACTGGGGCGTAAGCGGCCAGCTTAAATGTGCGTTTGATCGCCTGTTTGCAGTAGCAGAATGTATGCCCGGCTATGCCAACCCCATTAAAGAGTGCGCGCTTTTAATGGCGGCAGAGGGTGATGCGGCTGATAATTTTGCCCCGGTAAAAGCCTTTTACGAAGGCCTGGCAGGGCATCTGGGCTGGAAAAACCGCGGCATTGTTTACGCAGGTGGCAATTTTGCTGCGGGCGATATTTTAAATAAACCGGCGCAGCTTGCCGAAGCTGAAAAACTGGGCACGGAAATTTAACTAAAAGCAAAACTTATAAATCTCCGCAGAATATAACTGCGGGGATTTTTTTACCCTTTAACCATGCTTCACCTTGCTTAACGCCTTTATTTTAAGTACAATAAAAATATAAATGCGTATGTGAGGGGGAATGCAAGTGGAACTGCGTATTTTAAAATATTTTTTAACGGTGGCCCGCGAAGAAAACATTACCAGAGCGGCTAATCTGCTGCATGTAACGCAGCCTACGCTGAGCCGCCAGTTAATGCAGCTGGAGGACGAGCTGGGCGTAAAACTGTTTTGCCGCAGCAAGCACCGCATAACGCTTACCGACGAAGGCCTGCTTTTAAAGCGCCGCGCGCAGGAAATTACCGAGCTTGCCGAGCGTACAACCCGCGAAGTATCGCGCAGCAGCGAAAATTTAATGGGCGAAATCGCAATAGGCTGCGCCGAGGCAAGCAGTATTTCCGTATTGGCGGGTTTGATGAATTATTTCCGCCAGAAATATCCGCTGGTGCATTATACGCTTTATTCCGGCATTGCCGACGATATTAAAGAACGCATTGAAAACGGGCTTTTGGATATAGCCTTTTTAACAGAGCCGGTGGATATTTCCAAATACGGCTTTGTGCGCCTGCCGCATAAGGAAGAATGGGGCGTTTTAATAAGAAAAGATTCGCCGCTGGCAGAAAAACAGGCTGTGATGCCGCAGGATTTACTGGGCATTCCGCTGTTAATGCCCAAGCGCGACCTGGTTAAAAACGAACTTGCCAGCTGGTTTGGCAGTTTAAATGACAGAATGGATTTTGCCGTTAATTACACAATGCTGATGAATGCGGCAGTAATGGTGCACAGCGGCTTTGGTGCGGCGCTGTGCCTTAACATGGGCACCGATTTTTACGACGATTTGCGTTTTGTGCCGCTTGCGCCTCCGCTTGCAACAGGCTGCGTGCTGGCGTGGAAAAAGAGCCAGCGGCAGGCACCTGCAGTGGAGGAGTTTATCAGCTCGGCGCATTCATACGTTTTGGGCATTTCCGGCAATTAAATATAGGTATTAGCTTATTTAAAGCGGCCATATTACAATGTAGGTGTAAGAAATTTGCACCTGCATTTTTTATTGCATAAAAAGTTTAAGGAGGGGAATGATATGCAGGAAATGACTCGCAGAGATTTTTTAAAGGGCGCGGCCATGGCAGGCGGCGCGGTAATGCTGGGCGGGCTGCATGGCCTTGGCAGGGTGCAGGCTGCCGGGGCAGATGCCAAAGTACCGGAATACGACCCGCTGCTTGACGGCGTATGCGATATTCATATGCATCTGGCGCCGGACGTTAAAGAGCGCTGCACGGACGAATACACTTTTGCGCGCAATGCGCAGGCGGCCGGTTACCGTGCGGTGATGTACAAAACCAACGAATGGAGCTGCCACGACAGGGCTTATTTAATCCGCCAGGCGCTGCCCGGTTTTGAAGTTTTTGGCAGCTTTTGCATGAATTTTACTTATGGCGACAAAATAAATGTATATGCAGCCAAAATGGCGGCGGCTACAACGGGCAGGCTGTGCCGCTGCATCTGGATGCCGACGCAGGCAGCCGTTTACCAGTTTGCAAAGTTCGGCCAGCCGGGCAGGGGCATACCCGTAACAGGGCGCAACGGCAAACTGCTGCCGGAGGTTGTGCAGGTAATGGAAATCTGCGCTGAAAACGGCATGATTTTTGCAACTGGGCATTCCGCTCCGGAAGAAAGCATTTTAATGGCGCAGAAGGCGCATGAAATGGGCTTTAAAAAACTGGTTATCACTCACCCCAACACAACTATCTGGCAGATGACGGCAGACCAGATTAAACGCTGCGCTGATTACGGCGCTTACATTGAATACTGCTACCTTGGCAGGCTGTGGGGCGAAGGCAGCGCCATGCCGGATTACGAGCGCCAGAGCGCGGAAGAATTTTTAAACTATGTGCGCCTTGTGCCGGAACGCAGCTTTATTACAACTGACCTGGGCCAGCCGGGCATGCCCGACCCCATTGACGGCATGCGCACCTGCATTAAAGAGCTGCAAAGCGCAGGCGTGCCGCAGCGCACGATTGACATTTTGGTACGCAAAAACCCGGCGTACTTACTTGGATTGGAGGGATGATTTATGGGCATGACTCGCAGGGAATTTTTAAAAAATGCCGCTATGGCGGTGGCCGCAGGGGCTATGATGCAGCCTGATAAACTGCTTGCGCCCAAAAAGGCAGAGGCCAATGAACCGGGCAGTCCTAAAAACATTTTAAACTACAACCCCAATATGCAGTACCGCCCCATGGGCAGAACCGGCGTTGATGTATCGGCACTGGGCTTTGGCATGCTGCGCCTGCCGATGCTGGCGGACGGCAAAACGGTTGACATGGAACAGACCGTGCGCATGGTGCGCCGCGCCATTGAAGGCGGCGTAAACTATATCGACACCGGCTATGTATACCTTGGCGGCCAGAGCCAGATTGCAGTAGGCAAAGCGCTGGCAGGCGGATTGCGCGACCGCGTGTATGTTACCAATAAAGCGCCGTGGTGGATTATGGAACGCCCCGAAGATTTTGAGCGGATGTTTGACGAATCGCGCAAGGCGATGAATACCGACGTAATTGATTTTTACCATATCCATATGATTATGCACCGCGGCTGGAAAGAAAAGGTTATTCCCTTCCGCCTTATTGAAAAGATGGAAAAATTAAAGGCGCAGGGCAAAATCCGTTTCAGCGGTTTTTCGTTCCATGACAGGCTGGAGCTGTTTAAAGAAGTGGTGGAAGCCAACCCCAACTGGGATTTTTGCCTCATTCAGCATAACTATCTTGATTACGAATACGAAGCAGGCGTGCTGGGGCCTAAATACGCAGCAGCCAACGGCATGGGGCTTGCTGTAATGAAGCCTGCGCGCACCGGCTTTTTGGCAAACCTGCCGGACGTAATGCGCAAAGCGCTGGCATCTACCGGCGTGCATAAGCCGGATAACGAATGGGCACTTGATTACCTGTGGGATATTCCGGAAGTAAGCGTCGCCGTCAGCGGCATGGGCAGCATGAAGGACGTGGAGGAAAACCTTAAATACGCCGCCAAAGCCAAACCTAACATGCTTACACCGGCAGAACGCGAGGCACTGGGCAATGCCATCCGCGCTTACCGCGAAGCACCGGGACATGTGGACTGCACCGGCTGCTACAAGTGCATACCCTGCCCGAATAACGTGGCAATCGGCTACATTTTTGCTTACGTTTACAATAATTACCTGCTGCACAAAAATATGGACAAAGCACTTTTTGACTACACCGTTTCCATGTCGCCCATTCAGCGCGGCGCACCGGCAAGCGCCTGCAACGGCTGCGGCCAGTGCCTTGCCAAATGCCCGCAGGGGCTTAACGTGCCGGAGCAGCTTAAAAAAGTGGCCGAAACTTTCGGCTTTTAACAGGTGATTACATGACTATTTACGAAGCAAGCGAACGCTACAACATACCGCTGGAAATTCTGCGCGAGTATGAAAGCTGGGGGCTGTGCGGCGCTGTTAAAAAAGTAATGGGCTCGTGGCAGTACGATGACAGCGATTTGGAACGCCTGAGCCTGATTATGACGCTGCATGATATTGGCTTTGCCAGTGATGAAATTGAAAACTACATGAAGCTTTTGGAAAAAGGGCAGGAAACCGGCACCGAGCGCATGCGCATACTTATTAAAAAGCATAACGCCATGCTGGATGAAATACATTTCCGCGAAAAGCAGCTTGACCGCCTTAATTACCTGCGTTACGAAATACAAAAGAAAAACAGCAGCAGGGCTTAATGCTCCGAAGCTGTAAAAAACTGCCGTAAGTGCGGTTTTTAATAAAAAAATCTCCGTTTAACAAAGCGTTAAGCGGAGATTTTTGTTTATAAGATTTATTTAAAATAACGGCGCGTTTTATTCTTCCTGCTTTTCAAAGCCGGTAAAATCAATTATTTTATGATGGTAAGCGGCATCAAAATACGGCAGCGCATCGGTTAAATACTTAACGGTTTTTTCCCAAAATTCTGTTCCGCCGTTGTGCGGAAAAGCTACTTCAATAAGATAAATGTCGTTGTCTTTGCTCCTTGCGTAAACGGAGCAGCGGATAAACCAGTACGCATCGGCGTTGTTGGGGTTTTGCTGCCACAGGATAATGAGCTGTTCCGGTTCGGTGGTAAGGCTGCGCAGCGCTTTTTCAACCTGCCCGTAAGCAGGCTTGGGTGTGTCCTCGCTGTTTAAACGGCTGCGGATAGTCAGTATCCAGTCGAACGTGGTGCTTGGCTGGGGCAGCTGCGGCGCTTCTTTTTTATTGCTGCCGAACATGGATTGCAGGCGCAGCAAGCCGCGCAGCACGGTTTCGGTTTTATCGCGGCGCACCCATTTGCCAAAAAAGTTCTTTTTGTAATGGCTTAATTCCTCCTGCGCTTCCGGAAGGTCCTTGGCTTTTTGCAGGTAGCTAACGCCTTTGGCGATATCCTCCGGACCGCCCTCGCCGTTGCAGTACAGCCAGCCCAGCAGAAAAAACGCATCCTGGCAGTCCCAATCCACCGCTTCTAAATACTTGCGCGCCAGCACATAGTCCCGTTCCGTGCCCTCTCCGTAGGTATAGCAGTAACCCAGGTAATACGCGCCCCAGTTGCCGGTTTTGCCGCTGTCGTCCGCCCATTTCAGCAGGCGGAAGGCTTTGTCGTAATCCTGTTCCACGCCGCGACCGTCAAAATACATCGCCCCCAGGCGGTTGTAGCAGCCAGCTTTAACGGGAATGTTGGAGTCGATAGCTTTTTGGTAATACTCTGCGGCTTTCGCATCGTCGTGCGGTGCGGCAACGCCGTTTTCGTAATAATTGCCCACAAAAAAGTAAGCGCGCGGTTCACCGGCCTCCGCTGCCTTGCAGAACAGGGGATAGGCTTCCTCGTGTTTATCTTCATCGAACAAATCGCAAGCGTAAAAATACTGGTAGTTGGGGTAGCCCTTGGCGGCGTAAATGCGGTCCAGCTCTTTGGCTTTTTCCGGCTGCGGCGGCAGTACGCCTTCAATACCGTCGATGTACATCAGCATAAGGTTCGCACCAGCGGTTGCCACGCCGCCGTCGAGCGCGCTTTTGTACCAGTATTCGCATTTCAGCATATTTTCGTGAATGAAGCTTTCAAAAGCCTCATCGCTGTCAAAATCCTCGGGGTTGATGTCTTCTATCATTAAAAAATCGTACCAGTAATAAACGTTGCCAATAACCATCTGGCAAAAGGCATCGCCTGCTTCCGCCTTTTCTAAAATAATATCGTAGGCGGATTTTAAGCTTGCCAGCGGCATGGCTTCTTGCAGCTCTTTATTCATCACGCCGCAGCGCATGGCGATAAGCGTTCCCAGCGCACTGCCCATCATTACCGATTGGTATATCAGCTCGTCCGCGGCGTCCTCGTCTACCGGAAAATCATGCCCCAGCCAGGTGTATTCCTGTCCGTACAGACAGCGCGCCAGCAGGCAGTAAGCGTCGGCGTCGCCCTCGCGGCATGCCTCCTGCAATAGGCGGAATCCCTCCTGCCCGCGCTGTGCGCCAAGGTCGTAATAAATATAGCGTATCGCTGTTTCTACTTTATCGCTGAAAAAACGTCCCATCTTTTTCCGCCCCTCATTTCTGTTCTGCGTACATTTCTGCTTTTTTTGGCTGTTGCTGAACTTTGCTTTAAGTGTAGCACTGCGCCTGGCAATTTACAATTGGTTTATGGGGCTGCGGCAAAAGAAGTATGTAAAAATTTAAAAGCACCGCTCTGCAAAGGGAACGATGCTTTTGGTATGGTTATTTTTAAATTTACGTTTAAATCATTCCGCCAGTTTTTCTGCGCTGAAGGCGTAAACACGCTGCCAGAAAATTTTGCTCTGACCGGCTTCGGGAGCGGCAATTTCAAAAGCGTGGTACAAGCCGGGAATTACGTGCAGCTCGGTATCGACATTTGCTTCCGTAAGTTTTGCGGCGTAGTCAATGTCTTCATTAACAAATAAGTCAAGCCCGCCGACATAAATAAACGCAGGCGGCAGGTTGGCAAAATCTTCTGCAAAGGTGGGCGAATAATAACCCAGCATTTTGCCGCTGAGCTTTTGCCCTCCGCGCAGAACCTCCCACGCATACTTGTTGCTGCTGCGCGGCCAGCAAATATAACCGGTCTGCTGCGCATGGTAGGGCGAATTTTCTGTTGCGGTGCGGTAATCAAGCATCGGGTAAATTAAAACCTGCCCCTTAATGGGGATGTTGGCGTTATCGCGGTTGTACAGTGCAAGGCTTGCGGCAAGGTTGCCACCGGCGCTGTCGCCCATTAAAATAATTCTTCCGGCATCAAGGCCGAGTTTGTCTGCGTTTTCTTTAACGTACATTAAACCGCTGTAGGCGTCCTCAAGTGCCGCGGGAAAGGGCGCTTCTACCGAAAGGCGGTAGCGCGGCGTAATAACGGCAGCGTTTAAGGCGTTGGCAATGTTCTGGTAGCGTTCGCGGTCGTCAAGCGAAATTCTGAACAAATAACCGCCGCCGTGGGCGTAGTACACTACGGGCAGTTTGGCTTCGCTGCTTTTGGCGGGGCGGTAAATATAAAGCGGCACATCCGCTGCGCCGTAAAGGCTTTTGGCGTTAACGGTTTCAAAGGTAATGCTGCTTTGGGCAGGAACATAGTTTTTTACGCGCCGCTCTACGTCCTGCGGCGATGTGGCTTCAATAAGATAACCTTCTGCCGCTGCACGGTATTCCGGCTGCACGCGGCCGATATAGGGTATTTCCGCCGCCAGTGCGGAAGCAGCTATGTTAAAGACCAAAAGGCAAAGGGCAATAAATTTTTTCATAGGGTCACCAGCTTATTTTAAATTTTTGCCGCTGAGCGTTACTGCCTGCGGTTTGTTGACGATAAGGACTTTATCCGTAACCATTGTTTGTACGGCTTTATTATATTCCTGAAAATACGGCCCGTCAATGTGGGCGCGGTAAGCGTTGTCGTCGGCATACAGCTCCAGCAGGTGGAATACGTTGGGGCGCGCGGTTTCTGTTGTTGCAAGTAGTGCCAGTACGCCTTCTTCGTTTGCAACGGCGCTTTGCATTTCTTTGGCAAGCACTTTTTTGTAAGTATCAAGCTGCGCCGGGTCGATAACAAGCAGTGCCATGCGTGCTTTATCGGCAGTGCCTGCGGTTTTGCTTTGCAGGTTAAAGGCGTCGGCGGCAAGGGTTTTATGTACCTGCGCCAGTTTAAGCGCCTGTGCGGCGGCTGTTTTTACGCTGGCGTTATTTTGTGCGGCATTAAAAGCGTTTTCATCCGTATAAATTTCCAAATAGCGCATTACGTCGTTTTCGTCCTCGCCGCCGTAAACAGCAAGCACACCTTCGCTGTTTTGCAGTGCTGTGTTAAGTGCGGCAACGGCTGCGCGCAGGGCGTTTTCATTACCGGCGGCAGCGCTGTATACGCTCCAGCGCACAAAGGGCTGGGCGGCAGCTGCGGCGTTTACCGGCAGTGCCTGCAAGCCTGAAAGCATCATCATAGCTGCGCAAAATAATAATTTTTTCATGGTGCATCTCCTTTACTTACTCTGCTTTTTCAAGCGTTGCGGTAAAACTGTCATGGGCTTTAACAATATCAAGCCCGCTTTCCAGCCTGCCGATTGGAATTAAATTGCTGTCGTCTTTAAAATCAACATAAAAAATGCTTAAATTGCCCCACGGCTGATAAACGCACAAATCACCCGCAAGGGGATGGCAGCCAACCTTTTGCCCCTTTTCGTCAAGGCGCTTGTCGAAGTAGGCAATCTTTTCCATGCCGGAAAAATCCTTAAACGAAAGCGTTACAGGCAAACGGCTGTATAAATCGTTGGCGCTCGGTTCATTGCGCAGCGTAACGGGCAGGCGGCTGCCGTCAATAACAAGCACGGCTTTGTGGCCATCTGCTGCGGCAGTGTTTTGCGGTGCAGGCTGAGCTGCGGGTGAGGAAGCGCCGCAGGCGGAAACGGCAAGTGCCGTCAGCGCAGCGCTTAACAGCAAAAGTAATTTTTTCATAAGTATCCCTCCGTTTTATTTGTATAGTTTAATTATAAAAAGCGCAGGGCATGGCGTCTAATGCTTAATTGTTATGTGCCAACATGCGTTTTTGGCATGAAGTGCAGGCGGGAGTATGCTTCAACTTGCGCGTTTAAAAATTTTTAACTACAATAATTATATGGAGAAAGGCTTTAAAGGAGGAACTGGCATGAAATACCGTGAACTTGGCAAAACAGGATTAAAAGTAAGTGAAATAGGCCTTGGCTGCGAAGGCTTTAACGGCAAAGACGCTGCTTTTACGCAGGAAATGTTTAAACTTGCTCTGGCAGCGGGCGTAAACTGCATGGATTTATACAGCCCCAACCCGGAGATGCACAAAAATATTGCAGCTGCACTTGGCAGCCGCCGCAAAGATTTTATTTATCAGGCGCATTTATGCACGGAATGGAAGGACGGACAGTATAAGGCTGTGCGCGATATTACAAGTGTAAAAGCTGCGTTTGAAATTATGCTGAAAAATTTGAACACGGATTATATTGATATCGGCATGATTCATTACGTAGATTCGCCGGAACTTTGGCGCACGATTGAAAGCGGCGGCGTTCTGGACTATGCGCTGGAACTGAAAGCCGAAGGCAAAATTAAGCACATCGGCGTAAGCAGTCATAACCCGCTGGCGGCGCTGGAAGCCGTAAAAAGCGGCAAGGTGGAAGTGCTGATGTTCAGCGTAAACCCCTGCTACGATTTGCTGCCCGGCACGGATGACGTGGAAAAATTGTGGGCGGAAGAATGCTACAAAAAGCCTTTGCTGAACCTTGACCCCAAACGTGCGGAACTTTACGAAACCTGCCAGCGTTTGGGCGTTGGCATTACCGTTATGAAAGCCTTTGGCGGCGGTGACCTTTTGAGCGAGTACAGCCCGGCAGGCAAGGCACTGACGGCGGTGCAGTGCCTGCATTATGCGCTGACACGCCCGGCGGTAGCGGCCGTTATGAGCGGCGCGCGTACCATGGAAGAATTAAAAGCCTCGCTTGATTACGAAAAAGCAAGCGAAGCAGAAAAAGACTATGCAGAAGTTTTTGCAAGTTTCCCCAAAATCAGCTGGGAAGGGCACTGCATGTACTGCGGCCATTGCGCGCCGTGCCCCAAAGGCATTGACGTGGCAAACGTAACCAAGTTTTTGAACCTTGCCAAAGCGCAGGGCGAAGTGCCGGAAACAGTACGCGAGCACTATGCGGCGCTTAAAGCCCACGCCGGCGACTGCATTGCCTGCGGCGCCTGCGCCAAACGCTGCCCCTTCGCCGTTGACCCCGTTGCGAACATGCGTGAAGCGAAAGAAGTTTTTGGGTATTAAAAATTTTAAAGCTAAATAAAGTGCAGAATATAAAATAATCCGATGGTTTTGATGAACTGTCGGATTATTTTTCTTCCTTGCTTTTTAGTGGAATATCCATTAAAATATTCCTGAAGAGAATAAAAGCGGATACGGAAAGGCAGGGTTGTGTGGAAACAAATTTTGAAATTAAATTTTTTAAAACGGCTAATGGCCGTGAACCTGTCAGAGAATATCTGAAAGAGATGGCACTGACAAATGAAAAAGTTACGCGTGATACATTAGACACAATATCAGAATTATTAATGATGTTAAAAGCAAAGGGTAATGCTTTGGGTGAACCTTATATCAAACATTTGCAAGGCCCTATATGGGAACTGCGTCCAAAAAACAGGCGTATTTTGTATTGCTGTATTTTAGAAAATCAGATATATTTGCTTCATATATTTAAAAAGACAACGCAGAAAACTCCTAAAAAAGATATACAAAAAGCATTGAGCAGATATAAATTATTGATTGGCAAATAAAAGAGGTGAATAAAATGAAAGAAGCAAATGTTAAAATTAACACCAAATATAGTGGAAGCAGTGTAGATGATTTTTTTAATGAAATTTATACCGCTGATGAGTTAGAGATAATTAAAGAACGTGCAGATTTTTTGCTGCAAATTGTTGAGGCAAGAAAGGCGGTAAATTTAACGCAGATTGATTTAAGCAAAAAGACTGGTATTTCCCAGTCTACCATAGCAAAAATAGAGAACGGCAAAATTAACCCAAGTTTAAATAACATTTTTAAAATTCTGCACGCCATGGGCAAAACCATTAAAATAGCATCGTTGTAAAACAACAAAACCGGCATCGTTATGATGCCGGTTTTTGGTTAGAAGGGGAAAGGTTTATGGATGTTTCAAATCTGTTGTTAGGTTATTTTATTGTGCTGTCTGGTTATTTGCGGGGTTATTTATCCTCGTTGTAGAATGGGCATTCATCGCCCCAGTCGCAGTGACCGTCGTGGTGGTAGCGGTCATAGTGGCGGTCGCGGTCATAGCGTCCTTCGCCATGGTGGCGGCCATAACCCGGGCCCCAGCCGCAGTGCAGTCCGCGGAAGTTACCGCGCGGGCCGCGGAACATATCTTTCAGTGCGTCCTGTTTTTGTTCTTCGCTCATGCTGGCCCATTTTGCTCTGGCTTCGGCTTCACGTTTTTCGATAGCTTCGCGTTTTTCTGCCGGCAGTTTGCTTAAAAATTCGTCATGCCATTTCTGGCGCTGTTCAAATTTCTGCTGCGGGGTCATTTCCATCCATGCCAGCCTTGCAGCATCACGCTCGGCGCGCTGTTCGGGGGTAAGCGGAGTGCCGCGGCGCAGAGGCATCGGGCGGCGTGCATCGGTATCGCCTTCGCTCAGAATTTTTTCTACTTTATCGCGCATGGTGGGCTGAACCTGTTCGGTTTGGCCTGCAGCAAAAACCGGTACGCTGATGGCGGTGATTAAACCTGCAACTACTAAGGATTTGAATAATTTGCTTTTCAACATATCAGGTCACTCCTTTAATTTATGCTTATTTGTTATGCTCTTTAGCTTGTCTTTATTGTACAGTGTGCTTGTGGCAAAATTATGGCAAAAATATTTTATTTTGTGGTTTTTTAGCCACATTTTACTGCTAATATTATATCAGCAATTAAAGCAAAAAGTAAAAAAACTGCCGCCTTTGGGCTGATGTAAGGGTTAAATTTCTGCGCAAAAATATGTATAATATAGGTAAGTTTTGTGCAGAGAGGTGATGGCAGTGGCAAAAATGCTGATTGCTGATGATAATAAACAAATTACTTCCATTCTATCCAACTATGCGCGCAAAGAAGGTTTTGAACCGGTAGTTGCGCTTGACGGAGAGGAGGCTTTGCGCCTGTTTGACGAGCATGAACCTGATATTGCCATGGTGCTTTTGGATGTTATGATGCCGAAAGTGGACGGTTTTGAAGTGTGCCGCCGCCTGCGCGGAAAATCGCTGGTGCCGGTAATTATGGTTACTGCCCGCGGCGAAGATTTTGAAAAAATCATGGGGCTTGATATCGGCGCCGACGATTATATTATAAAGCCTTTCAGCGCGGGCGAAGTAATGGCACGCGTGCGTGCAATTTTGCGCCGCATGCAGCCGCGCGAGGAAAAAACTGCGCATAATATTTACAGGTACAGCAATTTAATGATTGATTTGGATAAATACGCCGTAACCGTAAATGGCAGCGAGGTGCCGCTGACGAAAAAAGAGGTTGAGCTTTTATGGACTCTTGCCAAAAACAGCAGCAAGGTCTTTTCGCGCGATAACCTTCTGGACAGCCTGTGGGGCTATGATTATTACGGCGACAGCCGCACGGTGGATTCACACATTAAGCGTATGCGTGCCAAGCTGGATAAGTTTGAGCATCCCGGCTGGGAAATAAAAACCATTTGGGGTGTAGGTTACCGCTTTGAGGAGAAAGCAAATGCATAACAAAATAGCTTTAAAACTTACATTGTATTTTGCCGCGGTGCTTTTGGTGTTTGCACTGGTGGTAGGCGGCAGCTTTGCGCATTTTTTCCGCGAGCATACGGTGGATATAAAAAGTACGGAGCTTAAACAGCGCGCCGTGCGCATTGCCGAAGTGCTGAGCGAAAATGCAGGCTGGCTGGAAAAACGCGGCGGCATTGCCAATACGCGTTTTATAAGTTACATTAACAACATCACCATGGAGGATGTGTGGGTTGTTAACAGTAACCGCGAACTGAAACTGCCGCAGCGCATGAACCACCATATGGGCATGCACCGGCGGATGATGCATGCAGATACGCAGGCTCAGGTGCCGCCGCTGAAGGAGTTTCCGCGCCGTAGCGTCACTTTTGAGCAGCTGTCCGATGTTACACGCAACTGCGTGGAGCAGGCGTTTGCCGGTACGGTATCGGTAGCGGAAGATTTTAACCCCGTGCGTGAGGAAACGATGCTTTGCGCCGCTGCGCCTGTATACGACGAAAACGGCGCTATCCAGGCGGCAGTGCTTCTGCATTACCCCGTGCAGGGCTTGCAGTCCGCAACGTGGGAAGGCGTAAGAATACTGCTTTTATCCTGCGCCATTGCGCTTTTGCTGGTATCGTTTTTAAGCGTGCTGTTCAGCTGGAAGTTTACGCGCCCCTTAAACCGCATGAAGGAAGTGGCGCAGAAAATGGCCGAGCATGATTATACGGAACGCTGCAACATCAAGCAGAATGACGAAATAGGCGCGCTTGCCGCTACGCTTGACGAACTGGGCAGCCGCCTTCTGGACGCCGATGAGGCAGGGCGCAAGCTGGAAAAACTGCGCCGCAGCTTTATCGCCAACATTTCGCACGAACTGCGCACGCCGGTAACGGTTATCCGCGGCAGCCTGGAAGCACTTAACGACAAGGTTGTTACCGATAAGGAAGAAGTGGAGCAGTATTACAGGCAAATGCTGAAGGAAAGCCTGTTTTTGCAGCGGCTGATTAATGATTTGCTGGATTTGTCGCGTTTGCAGAATACGGATTTCCCCATTGAAAAGGAAAACATTAATTTGTGCGACGTAGTGCAGGACGCCGCCCGTGCCAGCAAACAGCTGGGGCAGAAAAAAGGCGTGCACGTTGACGTTAAATTGGACAGGAATGTTTACCTTATGGAAGGCGATTACGGCCGCCTGCGCCAGATGCTGATGATATTTTTGGACAACAGTATTAAGTTCAGCCACGAAGGCGGCATTGTGGAATTGCGCCTTTTGGGAGACAGGCTGACGGTGACGGACTACGGCAGCGGCGTAAAACAGGAAGATTTGCCGTATGTATTTGAACGTTTTTATAAAACACGCGGCGAAGCCAATAAAAACGGCAGCGGGCTTGGGCTTGCTATTGCCCGGGAAATAGCCCTGCGCCACAATATTAAAGTGAGCATGGAAAGCGTGCCTGATGAAGAAACCGCGGTAATTATGATATTGCCGCCGGCAGGAGAGGATGCGGAAAATGAATTACGGATGTAACGGCAGGCGCGCCGTAATAAGCGGCGGCACCAGCGGCATAGGGCTTGCGGCGGCGCGTACGCTTTTGGCGGACGGCGCGGAAGTATGGCTTTTGGCGCGCACGGAACGGCCGCAGCTTTTGACGGAACTTAAAGAAAACTACGGAGAAAAAGTGCATTTTATAAAATGTGATGTTGCAAATGTTGACTGCTGCAAAACTGCGGCGGCGCAGATAAAAAATGCCGGCAGCATTGATTTTTTGGTAAACAGTGCGGGCATTTACCGCGAGCAGAGCATGGAAATGCTGACGGAAACCGAGTTTGATGAAATTTTTGGCGTGAACGTAAAAGGCACGGTGTTTTTAACGCAGGCGCTGCTGCCATATATGGCAGCAGGGGGCGCGGTGGTAAACGTAGCTTCGGACGCAGGGGTGAGCGGCAACTACGGCTGTGCTGCCTACTGCGCCAGCAAAGGGGCGGTGGTGGCGTTTACCCGCGCCCTGGCGCTGGATACAGCGCCGCGCCTGCGGGTTAACTGCGTGTGCCCTGCCGATATTGATACGCCGCTTTTGCAGCAGCAACTTGAAGCGGCAGGCGGCAGCTATACACTGGCGGATGTTGCGGAAGCTTACCCAATGGGGCGTGTTGGGCGTGCGGAGGAAGTGGCGCACGTAATCTGCTCGCTTTTAAGCCCTGCCAACAGCTTTATGACCGGCAGCATCGTCACCGTAGACGGCGGACTGACGGCGAAGTAAGCAGTTAAGCTATTTTTGTTAGCGGCAAAGTACAGCAGGTTAGAATTATAAAAATTTAATTTTTGGAGTTTATTATGGAACAAGTATGGGGTTTGGTGGCGCTGATTGGCGCTGCACAGATTTTAAATTCGGTAAAACAGTTAAAAAACAGCCGCCGGGAAATGTTTAACGGCGGCGGAACGTATACTTTATTTTTGTTTTCCAATCTGTTAAATATTTTAAGCATGCTTGTGGTTATTTACGGCGTGTTTTTTAACAGCGGTGTTATTTTACCGGCATTTACTTTGTGGATTTTTAACTGGCATTTGTTTACCTATTATGCTGCAAAGATAAATAAAAATACAGGCCGCACTATGATTATTGCCATGCGCGTAATTACCGGGCTGCTGTTGTTGGGCTGCGTGTATATTTTGGTAATGTAAGTTTGGCAAAATGCTAAAAGCCGTTTGCAAATGCCGTTTGTTTGTTGTATAATACAAAAAGAGAGATAATCTGATGTTTGCCCGTCAGCCCTCTCCTCAGATTTTTACAGAATTGAAAGAAGAGCTGCTCAGCCGTGGGCGGCTCTATTTCATTCCCACGAAAAGTTTAACTTAACGTTTGCCAGAAATAATGGTAGCAATGAGGATACCAAAACTTATCATTAACGATAATGCTTCGTAAACGCTCATGCTATCACCTCCAAAATGGAGGAACCGACCATCAGAAATCTCTCTTTTTGCAGTAATTATTATAACATAACGCAACTAAAAAGCAATTACCGTCCTAAAAATGGGGCAGTAATTGCTTTTTATTATTTATTTTCAGTTGTCAGTTTTTCAAGTACGCCGTCAAGCCATGTGCCGTTAAAGCTTTCTATCGTGCCTGCGTCACAGGCGGCTGCAAGTGCCGGGTCAATCGGCATGCGGGCAACGGTTTCAACGCCGTGTTTTTGGGCAATTTCATCAATGTGGCTTTCGCCGAAAACATATATTTCCTTTCCGCAGTCGGGGCAGGTAATGTAGCTCATGTTTTCAACCAGTGCCAGTACGGGCACATCCATCATTTTAGCCATATTAACGGCTTTTTCAACAATCATGCCTACAAGTTCCTGCGGCGAGGCAACTATAACAATGCCGTCCACGGGAATGGACTGGAATACTGTCAGTGCCACGTCGCCGGTGCCGGGCGGCATATCAATAAACATATAGTCAACATCGCCCCAGATTACGTCCGTCCAAAATTGTTTAACGGCGCCGGAAATAAGCGGGCCTCGCCATACAACCGGGTCGGTTTCGTTTTTCATCAGCAGGTTAAGCGACATAACTCCTATGCCTGCCGCGGTTTTTACCGGGAACAAGCCCCATTCGCTTGCTTCGGCGTGGCCGTGCAGGCCAAAAGCCCTGGGGATGGAAGGGCCTGTGATATCGGCATCCATAATTGCTGTTTTATAGCCTTTGCGCTGGGCCAGTACTGCCAGAAGCGAGGTTACGAGCGATTTGCCGACGCCGCCTTTGCCGCTGACTACGCCAATTACTTTTTTTATGTGGCTCATTTCGTTAGGTTTTTCCAAAAAACTTTCTTTTGTACGTTCGCTGCAATTTTCGGTGCAGCCTTCGCAGTTATGCGAGCAGTTTTCAACCATTTGCTTTGCCTCCTGTTGTCTGGCAGCGCTTTGCTGCCGTTTGCATTACAGTGCTTATAAATTTCAGCATAGCACCGTAAACGGTATCTGTCAATATTTGCAGATTACAAGTATTTTCCTGAATTTTATTCGCCCATACGGCACAGGCGGCAGCTTTTATTTTTGCTGTATATTATATATAGGAAGGAAGTTGCACTTTAAAAAATTTTTCTGAAAATTTGCCGAAATATTATTGACTTAGTAGGAATTTATCCAGTAAAATAGTGGTGCGCAGCTTTATTTAATATTAATTTTCAGTTTGAGTTATATTAATTACAGGCGCAGTCTTATTTTACAGGAGGATTACGCTATGGTTAAAAATTTCTGGGGAGCCTTAACGGCGTTTGCGGCGGCGCTATTTTTGCCGCAGCCTGCTTTTGCTGCCGGGCTTAACGGCGCGGAACTTTCTATCGGCTGGGTGCTGCCGTTTGCGGGCATACTTTTATGCATTGCCATCTGCCCTTTGGCGGTGCCGCATTTCTGGCACGGCAATTACGGCAAGGTAGCAGTGTTTTGGGCGCTGGCAACCGCTGTGCCGCTGTTTGTAATTTACGGTGGCGGTGTTGCGGCAGGCAGTGTGGCGCACGCGCTTATAGGTGATTACATTCCCTTTATTATTTTTGTAGGTTCGCTGTACACGGTGGCGGGCGGCATCCACATCCGCAGCAGCTTTACCGGCACGCCGCTTACCAACACCTGCTTTTTGGCGCTTGGCGCAGTGCTTGCCAACATTATGGGCACAACGGGCGCGGCAATGCTCTTAATCCGTCCGCTTATTGCGGCTAACGAGCGCCGCCGCTATGTAATGCACACTTTTGTATTTTTTATTTTTATTGTTGCCAATATTGCGGGCTCGCTTACGCCTTTGGGCGACCCGCCGCTGTTTTTGGGCTTTTTGCGCGGGGTAGACTTTTTTTGGACGGCCGAGCATTTAATTTTGCCGATGCTGACGGCTGTGGGCCTTTTGCTGGCGCTGTATTTTGTGATGGACAGCGTTTTGTTCAATAAAGAAAAGGATGAGTTTTTACTGGCGGAAAGCACCTGCACCAAAGAGCCGTTTGGCGTGGAGGGCAAAATTAACTTTGCGCTTTTGGGCGTAATTATTGGTGCCGTTTTAATGGCCGGTGTGTGGGACAGCGGCATGGAATTTACCGTGCTGGGAGTGCATTTAACCGGCCAGGGCGTGCTGCGCGATGTGATTTTCCTCGCGGCGGCAGGGCTTTCGCTGGCTTTAACGCCTGCTGATGTGCGCAGCGCAAACCAGTTTACCTGGGAGCCCGTGCTTGAAGTCGGTAAGCTGTTCTTCGGCATTTTTGTTACCATTGTGCCGGTGCTTGAGATGTTAAAAGCCGGTATGGCAGGCGCGTTTGCGCCGGTGGTGGCAATGGTTACCAACGCCGACGGCACGGCCAACAACGCCATGTACTTCTGGATGACGGGCGCGCTTTCGGGCTTTCTGGATAACGCGCCGACCTACCTTGCCTTCTTTAACATGGCAGGCGGCGATGCTTCCGTGCTGATGACGGAAGGCGCGCTGACGCTGATGGCTATTTCCATGGGCTCGGTATTTATGGGCGCCAACAGCTATATCGGTAATGCGCCGAACTTTATGGTGGTTGCCATTGTGCAGAACCGCGGGCTGAAAATGCCGAGCTTCTTCGGCTACCTGCTGTGGTCGGTGGGCATTTTAATCCCCATCTTTTTGCTGCTGACATGGCTGTATCTCGTGTAAGGCACACTAAAGGTATTTATGCCAAGGCATATCAATACAAAATTTAATAAGGAGGAATAAACGATGAGTTCAGACAACAATGAAACCAGGCATGTGCAGATTGCCGTTGCCGACCCGACTCCGCTCGGATTGTTCGGACTTTCCGTGGTGACGTTTGTTGCATCCATGCAGAAGCTGGGTGTGGTCAGCGATGTTTCGTGGGTCATTCCCTGGGCACTGGTCTGCGGTTCATTTGCTCAACTGCTCGCCGCCTATTTCGATTTTTGCCACAAGAATATTTTTGGAGCATCAATCTTCGGCGCATTCGGCTTTTTCTGGTCGGGCGTAGCGATGAGCTGGATGATTAAGGCCGGCACTTTCGGTGCGGGGCTGGCAGCGGGGGTAGACCCCAAGGCGCTGGGCTTTGCCTTTCTGGCGTACTTTATGTTTGCGTGCATCGGCACTATTGCCGCAGCGGAAGCCAACACATTTTTATTTGTGGATATGCTCCTGATTGATGTACTGCTTTTGTGCCTGGGGCTTGATACGCTTGGTATCGGCGGACACTGGGCGCACGATGTTGCCGCTTATTCGGAACTGGCGATTTCGCTGCTTTCGATGTACGGCGCAGGCGCGGTATTTTTAAATAATTTCTTCGGGCGCGTGTTCTGGCCGCTGGGCAAACCGCTCGGAATCTTTAAAAAAGGCTGATTAAAAGCCTTAAGCTGGCAATATAAAAGCACTATCCGTATTGGGTAGTGCTTTTTGTATGCCCGGTTTATTGCAGGTTGTTGTTAAAATGTTTGTGCAGCTCGTCTTTGGCAAGCAGTTCTTCCAGCTTTTTGGCAATTTCTTCCACAATAAGGTGGCAGGGGTTTTCATAGCCTGCAATTTGCATATCATGCAGAGTGGCGCATTGCAGCGTGCCGAATTTTTCAATAACAAAGTCCGTCAGTTCCGTTACCATGCTGTAACCATGAAAATTCTCGCTGTCCTCCTGCCCGTCTTGTGCGGTAACAAGGCCGATAATGCCAACGGCAACTGTAAAGGCACCGCAGCACGAAAGCTGCGTTTGCATGCCGATGCCCATAATGGAGAACATTTTCCGCGTATTTTCCGGCAGGTTTAAGCCGTAATATTCGTTGCAGGCTTTAAACATAGCCTCGGCGCAGCTTAAAGTTGTGCCTACATGATATTTATTGACGAGTTCGTATAGCTGCATAAAATCCTCCTTTATAACCGCTTGCGCAGATAAACCATATCTGTCAGCAGTACGCCGCCGTCATAGATGGGGCGGCTGTAATTATCGGTAAAAAAGTTTTTAATAATATGCGAGCGTACAAAGCCGAGCTTTTGGTAAAAAGGCACGGTGGCAGGGCTGTCGCCGGTACCGGCCTGCAAAATTTTAAAGCGGCCTTTGTATTTTGCTTCTATAAAATTAACAAGCGCTTTGGCGTAGCCGCGGCGTTGAAACTGCGGCAGAGTGGCAAGGCTTTTTATTTCCAAAATGCCGTCGCCTTCATCTGTTACAAGGCATTCAGCCTTAACATCACCATCTTCAAGCACATACATGGTGCCGCGCTCCAAATAACGGTCAATCATTGCTTCTTCTTCGTCTGCCAGCAGAAGCAGCGGCAAATATTGTTTTTTGTTGCTGGTTACTTTTATGATTTGCATTTTATTATCTCCTCACATAAGGCATAACAATGCTGGCGAGTATTAAAACGAGCCCCAAAACATCAAGCGTGCCGAAGGGTTCGCCTAATACTGTTACGCCTAAAAGTGCGGCTATGGCAGGGCTTACGGCGCAGAACAATCCCGCACGTGCGGCGCTGACATGGCTTTGCGCCATGGGCTGCAAGGTAAAGCCAAAGCCGGTGCATACTATTATAAGCATGGCAAGCATCAGCCATTGCGAGCCGGACTGCGGCAGCTGCGGCGTTTCCGTAAGCAGCATGGCCAAAAACGAAAGCACACCCATGGTGCCAACCTGCACTATGCCTATGCCAAGCGTGGCGGTGCTGCCGTGCGAAAGACGCTCCGTTACAATTATTGCCGCCGCATAACAAAGGCCTGCCGCAAGCCCCCAGGTAAAGCCGCCGCTTAACTCTCCCGGGCCAAGTGCCAGAAGCACAACGCCAAGCATAGCCATGCCTGTGCTGATTACTGTAAGTTTGCCGGGCAGCTTTTTATATAAAAGAATTTCAAGCAGCGGCACAAAAATAATGGCGCAGTTTTCCAAGAGCGATACGAGCGACGATGCAGCCTGCGTCAGGGCAATCATCTCGCACGCCATGGTAATAAAAAAGGCTGTGCCAATAACTGTGCCCGCAAGTAAATCGCGCGCGGATAGGCTGCGCACTGCTTTATTAAAAATAAGCGCCAGAAGCACAAAGGCAATTATAAAACGCACTGCCAAAAGGTTAAAAGGCGCAAGGCTTTCCAAAATCATTTTGCTGAAAATAAAGCTTGTTGCCCTTGCGGCGATAACGGCTATTAAAAGCAGTTCGTAGCTGCGGGCGGAACCGGTTTGCTGCGGCATGTTAAAATCCTCTTAATTTAAAGGTTAGTTTGAGTTTATTATAGCATAAGGCGCGTTTTTGCGCTTGAGATTATCTGTCGCATGGCAAGACACATTGAATTTGTTTTTGATAAAAGAAATACGGCAAACTGTTAAAAATATTACAAAATATCTTTGGCTTAATAAAATATGCCTTTTATAAAAATTTTTTGTATAAAATTGCAGGCAAAAGGGCTATAATAGAGCTATGATTTTATTTTGCCTTGGGGGAGATATAATGGATAAAAACTTGCCGGTAGGCGTTATCGATTCCGGTGTGGGCGGACTGAGTGTGCTGAAAGTTTTACAGCAGGCACTGCCGCACGAGGATTTTTTATATATCGGCGATACGGCGCGCACACCTTACGGGCAGCGCCCGGAAAAGGAAATTCGCGCCATGGTGCATGACCTGACGGATTATCTTGACAACGCGGGCATTAAGCTTTTGGTTGTGGCCTGCAACACCATTACCGTTTTGGGAACGGAAAGCATCAGAAACGGTTATGCGTTTGATGTTGTCGGCATGAGCAAGGGGGCGGAACTGGCGCTTGCCGTAACCAAAAACAAAAAAATCGGCGTAATGGCAACGCCTTTTACCGTGGCAAGCGGCGCGCACAAGGCTGCCGTTAACGCGCTTGACGCGGACGCGGAAGTTTTTGCGCAGGGCTGCCCTGATTTTGTACCGCTGATTGAGCAGGGCGTGTTCAGCGGGGCGGCAATTGAAGACGCCGTTGCGAGGTATTCTGCGCCGCTGAAGGAGGCCGGTGTGGATACGGTGCTTTTATCCTGCACGCATTACCCGTTTATCCGTGCTGAAATTGAAAAAGGCTTCGGCGAAGGCGTTACGGTTTTAGACCCGGCGGAAGCAACCGCCTTGCAGGCAAGAATTTTTCTGGAACGCGCAGGGCTTTTAAAAATGCAGGGCACGGGGCGCAGCAGGGTTTGTTTTACGGCCGATTTAAACCGCGGCAAAGCCATTGCGGAGCGGATGCTTGACATGGAAAGAAGCACTTTTGAAGAAATAAGCCTGCTGTAAGGCTGATTGTATACATAAGCTATATGCAGGATTTTATAAAATTTTGTCTAAATATATACCAGTATTGTTATTAATACGCTGGTTTAATAAATTTGTGGGGAGTGGTTTTAATGTTTAAGCGCAATAATCTGGCTGCACTGGCTGCATTCAGCGCCATGATGCTGCCGCAGCCCGCATTTGCGGCAGGGCTTAACGGCGGCGAACTGTCATTTGTGTGGGCCGTGCCCTTTATAGGCGTGCTTTTATGTATTGCAATCTGTCCGCTGGTTGTGCCAAATTTCTGGCATCATCATTTTGGCAAGGTAGCAGTTTTCTGGGCTCTGGCGTGTGCTGTACCGATGTTCATTTCCTACGGCGGCGGTGTGGCGGTTAATTCCATTGCACATGCGCTTATTGCCGATTATATTCCGTTTATTATTTTCGTCGGCTCGCTGTATACGGTTGCGGGCGGCATTCATATCCGTTCAAGCTTTATCGGGCGCCCGGCGGTTAACACTGCGTTTCTGGCGCTGGGCGCTGTATGTGCCAACATCATGGGCACCACCGGCGCGGCCATGCTGTTAATCCGTCCGCTTATTGCGGCCAATGCGCACAGGCGTTACGATATGCACACTTTTGTGTTCTTCATTTTTATTGTGGCCAACATTGCCGGCTCGCTTACGCCTTTGGGCGACCCGCCGCTGTTTTTGGGCTTTTTGCGCGGTGTTGAGTTCTTCTGGACTACCGAGCATTTAATTGTGCCGATGGCAACGGCAGTAGGCCTTTTGCTCCTCATTTATTTTATTGCCGATACCATTCTCTTTAATAAAGAAAAAGAAGAATTCCTTGAAAAAGAATCCCACTATCCGAAAGAACCGTTCGGCATCGACGGCAAAATTAACTTTTTGCTGCTCGCCGTTATCGTAAGCGCTGTTTTAATGGCAGGCATCTGGCATTCCGGTGTTGAGTTTTCCGTACTGGGCGTGCATTTAAGCGGCGAAGGCGTGCTGCGCGACGTTATTTTCCTTATCGCCGCAGGCTTGTCGCTTAAATTAACAAGCAAAGAAGTGCGCGAAGCAAACCAGTTTGGCTGGGATCCGATTCTGGAAGTAGGTAAATTGTTCTTTGGCATTTTTGTTACCATTGTACCGGTGCTTGAAATGCTGCGTGCAGGGCTTGACGGTGCTTTTGCCCCGGTTGTTGCGCTTGTTACCAACCCCGACGGCAGTGCCAACAACGCCATGTACTTCTGGATGACCGGCGCGCTTTCCAGCTTCCTCGACAACGCTCCTACCTACCTTGCATTCTTTAACATGGCAGGCGGCGAAGCCCAGGTGCTGATGACGGAAGGTGCCAAAACTTTAATGGCTATTTCCATGGGCGCGGTATTTATGGGTGCCAACAGCTATATCGGCAACGCGCCTAACTTCATGGTGCTTTCCATTGTGCAGGAACGCGGGCTGAAAATGCCTACCTTCTTCGGCTACCTGTTATGGTCCGGCTGCATTTTAATCCCAACCTTCCTGCTGCTTACCTGGCTGTATCTTTTGTAATAAAGTATTATTAACGGCATAACAAACTGCACCGCAAGGGTTATGGCAAGTAACTTTTGCAGTGCAGTTTTTGTAATTTGGCACAATTTGCTTTATAATATAGTTAAGAGAGTTAAGGAGATTAAACTTGTCATTTAAAAGCGGCGTCATATTAATTCTGCTGTCGGCAGCAGCCTGGGGGCTGGGCGGCGTATGCGGGCAGTTTTTGTACCAGTTTCACAGCGTTACGGCACCGTGGCTTATTGCGGTGCGGCAGGTGCTGGCAGGGTTCATTTTTTTAGGTTATCTGCTTTTGCGCGGCGAAAATATTTTCCGCATTTTTGCGGATAAGCGCGATACTAAAGACCAGCTTGCCTTCAGCTTTTTGGGGCTTTTGGGCGCGCAGTTTGGTTTTTATTACACCATTTCGCTGTGCAATGCGGCAACGGCAACGGTGCTGCAATATACTTCGCCGGTGTTTGTTATGCTGTGGATGAGTTTTAAAAGCCGCCGCCTGCCGGAAGGACGCGAATTTTTAGGCATTATTTTTGCACTTGTGGGCGTGTTTTTAATATCTACCCACGGCGATATCAACAATGTGGTGCTGTCGCCGGAGGCTTTGGTAATCGGCCTGATATCGGCCGTATCGCTGGCGTTTTATACGGTGCAGCCCATGCGCCTTCTGCAAAAATTCAGCACCACGCTGGTGGTTGGCTGGGGGCAGCTTCTTTCGGGAACACTTTTGTGCTTTTTTGTAAACCCGTTTGAACCTACCGGCAGCTGGGATACCGGCGCGGTAATTGCCTTTATTTATCTTGTTATAGGCGCTACGGTTTTAAGTTATTCGCTGTTTTTGGTGGGGCTTAAAGTTGTAGGCTCTACCAAAGCAAGCCTCATCAGCTGCGCAGAACCGCTGGCGTCAATTATAGCCGTTGTGCTGTGGCTTAAAACTCCGCTTACGGCGGTAGATTTAATCGGCATGGCCTGCATCATTATTACCGTTATACTGCTTTCTATACCTAAAAAATAAAATATTACAACAAATTTATAAATTTATTAATTTAACCATTGCCTAATGGTAAATATTAGGGTATAATGTAATAAGCTTTAAGAATTACTATTTTACTTAAATTTAAACCACATGTTTATCCTGATAGAAGGTACGTGTCGGAATTAAATACAAAGGAGTTGGGAATATGGATATCAATTACAAAGCGATTGGGGTAAGAATTAAAGCTGCGCGTGCACGTAAAGGCGTTACTCAGGGCTACATCGCCAATCTCATTGGTCTGTCCACCCCTCATATCAGCAACATTGAAACCGGCAATACCAAACTGGGATTACCGACCATTATTCATTTGGCTAATGTACTTGATGTATCGGTGGATGAACTTTTGTGCGATAACATTAAACGCAGCGAAAAAATCTTCCAGAATGAACTGGCTGACCTCTTAAAAGACTGCTCTGCCCAGGAACTGCATTTTATTACCGAACTTATAAAAGTAGTTAAAAAGAACGGCTATGCAGGCGAACCGAAACGCCGCGGCCGCAAACCCAAAAAACTGGTCGAAGCAGAAAAAGCTGCCGAATAATTTAAAATACTGCTTGCCAAGCAAGCAGTGTTTATATTATAATATTGCCGTTAAGCCATCATAGCTCAGCTGGTAGAGCATCTCATTCGTAATGAGAGGGTCGCAGGTTCGAATCCTGTTGATGGCTCCAATAAAAAATTAAGGCGTGGATTTTATCCGCGCCTGTTTTATTTTTATAGGTAAAAATTGCAGAATATTATATCTGGCAAATCCTTTTGAAAAACACTTTACGCAAAATTAAAAGTACAAATATTTTCTTTTTATTTTTTTGACAAAAATGTAAAATGGTGTTACATTATAAGTGAAAACAGGAGTTGTCCTGTTGGGGGATTAAAAGCGCTGTACCTTTTTAAAGGAGGCATTTACTATGAAAAAGATTTTTGTTGCAATTGACGGCAGTGAACACGCATGGAAAGCACTTGATTACGCAGCAGAACTTGCAAAAGGCATGAAATGCAGCCTGTTTGTTTATACGGCTTTAAAACCCAGCGACAGCGGCGCTTTGCTTGCCATGTATGATATGGACGACCCGATGCTGGCAACAGAAGTTTCTGGCCTTGATGATTTGGGTGACAAACTTTTGGCTCAGGCTAAAGAACGTATCGGCGGTTCCGTTGAAGCAGAATATGAATACCAGGTTGGCTATCCGCCTGAAATGATTTTGAGCGCAGCCGAAAAATCCGGTGCCGGTATGATTGTTATGGGCTCCAGAGGCCTTTCCGGCATTAAAGAACTGCTGCTTGGCAGTGTAAGCAACCACATTGTACACTATGCCAAAGTGCCGGTAGTAATTGTAAAATAAATTTTGCTGCGCTGTAATAAAACGTAAAACTATTGCTGCCTTATAAAACATGGGCATAAAAACCGGGAGATATTGCTCCCGGTTTTTAATTTTGCGTTAGCGCAGATGAAAAACATATAATGAAGTAAAGTACAGATTTTGTTTTATACAGCAGCAAGGAAGCGGTTAATTCAGCATAAGTAAATTTTTTAATACACTGCATAATTGCACCTTAAATTTAACAGTGGTATAATAAAATATCTGTAAGATGAATTTGAAATAACTGAAATATAAGGAGCGTTTATATGGTAAGCATTTGTGACCGTGTACGTTATGTAGAAACTGATATGATGGGCGTTGTGCATCACAGTAACTACTTCCGCTGGTTTGAGATGGGGCGTGTGGCCTGGCTGCGCGCTGCCGGCGTGGAGCTGTGGGAGCTGATGAACGCCAACATAATATTCCCTATTACTCATGTAGAAGCCAATTATAAAGAATCGGCGCTGTATGATGACGAAATTGAAATTTGCGCAGAAATGACCGCTTTCAGCCGCGCCAAAATGGATTTTACTTACCGCATCATCCGCAAAAAAGACGGCGCACTCTTGGCAGAAGGCTGCTCGCGCAACGTGTTTACCGATAATAACGGGCATATTATCCGCCTTAGCGGCGATTTTTATGACAGAATTAATGCTTTTTACCAAAAAGAGCAGGCAGAGGAGAAACACTGATGGAAGCAAAATATGAAATTATACCGGTGCCGACACGTATTTTGACGCACCACGATAATATAGTTGACGCCATTTTGGAATACGGCAAAGACAAAATAGGCCCGCATGATGTTGTGTGCGCGGCCGAAAGCGTTGTTGCCATTACGCAGGACGGCGCCAAACGCTGCGAAGATTTTAAACCCGGCTTTTTAGCCAAAACTCTGTGCCATTTGTTCCCTGCTAAAGGCAGCATCAGCGGCTGGTACAGCATGCAGGCCCTTTTGGACGCAGAAGGAGCAATGAAAGTAATTATTGCCGTTATCTGCGGTTTTGCCGCCAAATGCGTTGGCAAACGCGGCGTGTTCTACCAGATGGCAGGCTACCAGGCGCGCCTGATTGACGACGTTACCGGCACCATGCCGCCGTACGACAAGCACATTGTTTACGGCCCGTTTGAACCCCATAAAGTAAGCGAAAGCATTAAAAAAGCCACCGGCGCTTACGGTGCGGCTATTGCCGATGTTAACGACCTTAAACGTGCTGCGGTGCTTGGCTGGAGCGAAGGCGTCGACCCTGACAAGGTTGCCAGAATTTTAATTGACAACCCGTTCGGCAACGGAAGCCAGAAAACGCCTGTTGTTATTATTAAAAATTACGCCAAATAAGGAGGGCTTGTGATGCTGTTTATAATTGAAATTATCGCCGGGCTTTTCCTGCTGGGCGTTGTGGCTGTGGCAGTATTTATTATGATGCAGCCCAAACACAGATTTGTATTTGATGTTAAAAACCGCACCAAAGCGGAACTTACGGATAAAACCGATAATAAACTTTGCTTCAGCGTTGACGTGCCGTTTACCAACGAAGGCGGCGACGAAGGGCTTGTGCTTGACGCTTTTATGCGTATTTACCTGCCGCAGGAGCAGTACGACAAAGCACTGGTGCGCGGCAAAATTAATTTAAAAGATGTACCGCGCGACGACGATTATTTTGAAGCGCTGGTAATGCCCAAGGGCGGCAATAAAACCATGACTGCCAAATTTGAGCTTACGCCCATGCACGGCGCAAGCCTTAAAGAAGCCGTAAACGGCCTGCCTGATTTTGACGTTGCCATGTTCTGGGAATGCCGCGGGCGCGAAAACCTGTACACTGTTAAAAAGTTTATAACCATCAGTGCGGACGAAGTAAAAGCGCTGCTGAAATAATCAAAGCCCCGCCCTTTTGGCGGGGCTTTAGTGTTTACCGGGGGCTTTTTTGCCGTTATAATAAAGGTATAACGGCGTTAAAACACAAAAATTACAGCTTCGTAAAAGCAAATGCCGTTAAAAACGCCAAATTAAGGTTTATTTCAGTTTATTTTAAGATTATATAGTTATAGTGCTTATAAAAAGCAGGTGATGTATAATGAAAATTTTACTGGCCGAAGACGATTTGCGCCTCGGAAAAATGCTGAAAACAATTTTAAGCAAAAACGGCATCAATGTAAAATGGGTTACAAACGGCGAATCGGCATACGATGAATGTTATGCCGACGGTTATGACGTTTTGGTGCTGGACTGGATGATGCCGGGCATGAGCGGCATAAAGCTGTGCAGTGTTTTGCGCAGCGAAGATTATCAGGGCAAAATTTTAATGCTTACCGCACGCGACAGTTTGGACGACAAGGTAAACGGGCTTAACGCCGGTGCGGATGATTATCTGGTTAAGCCTTTTGCCGTTGCCGAACTTCTGGCGCGTTTAAATGCGCTGGTACGCCGCCAGGGCAGCTACATGGAAGAAAATGTTGAGTACAAGGGCTTTGTTTTAAACAGCGGCGATTACACAATCAGCTACGGCGGCAGCAAAGTGCAGCTGCGCCCGCGCGAATTTAAGCTGATAGAACTGCTTTTGCGCAACGCAGGCAAAATAATTCCGCGTGACGTAATTTTGGAACGCGTCTGGGGCATTGAAAGCGATATTACCGAAAACAACCTTGATGTGCATATTGGCGCGTTAAGGCGCAAGCTTAAGGAAATAAAGGGCGAAACACTTATAAAAACCATCCGCGGCGTTGGGTATCTGGCAGAGACAGACGATAATGTTCGATAAATTAAAAAAACGCCTGACCCTTATTTATACAGGCATTTTCAGTTTAATAATGGTGTTTGTCGTTGCAGTAACGGTGGCTATTGGCTGTATTTCCGTTTTAAGAACCGAAAAGGATATGCTTATTGCCGATATTTACGACGAATGGCGCGAGTGGATTGGCAGCGGCGAACTGCCGGTAGACCCGGCGCTTGTAAAAAAAGGCGAAATGATGTCGCTGATGTATGACGCTGACGGCAATATCATTATTGACCAGATGACGGACAGCCCGTACGCAGCGGCATTAACCGCAATCCGTGCCTCGTGGCCGGAGCCCGAGAACGAAACGGAGCTGCTGTATTTCAGGGATAAAAAAGGCACATTGCACTTCTTTCTGGCAGGCGGCTGCACTTTTTGGGAAAACGGGCAGATTCAGGCACGCCTGTACACCTTTTTAAATTTGGAAGATTATTACGACATGGCCGTGGACGGTATGTACTTTTTGTTTTTGCTGTGTGCGGTGTGCATTATGCTGGCGGCAGGCGGCGGCTATTACATGGCTGCCAAAAACATTAAGCCGCTGGAAATTTTATTTGCGCGCGAGCATGAATTTGCCGCCGACGCTTCGCACGAGCTGCGCACGCCTCTTACGGTGCTTAGCCTTGGCGTGGAGAGTTTGCAGAATGACGACGAAAGCAAGCTGAGCGGCTTTGCGCAGGAGGTTCTGCGCGATATGCAGCACGAAACAAAGTATATGTCGAGGCTTATTGAAGCGCTATTGACTTTGGCTCGCGGCGACGAAGAAAATACGCCGCTGGCCCGGGCAAAGGTAGATTTAACGGAGGTTGCCGTTAAGGTATGCAATAAAATGCGCCCGCTGGCAGCCAAAAAAGGGCTGGGGCTGGAATATGCTGCAGGTGATGCGCCGCAGGTGTTCATACTTGGCGATAAGAATAAAATGGTGCAGCTGCTTATAATTTTTATCGACAATGCCATTAAGTATTCGGAAAGCGGCACAATCACGGTTACGGTTGACGCCGATTCGATGCACGCCGTTATAAAAGTAATGGATGAAGGCATAGGCATCAGCGAAAGCGACGCGCAGAAAATTTTTGAACGTTTTTACCGCGTCGATAAGGCACGTTCGCGCGCGGCAGGCGGTTTTGGGCTTGGGCTTAACATTGCCCGCATAATTGTGGTGCGCCACGGCGGAACGGTAAGCGTTAAACCGCGCAGCCCGCACGGAAGCATTTTTACGGTACGTTTGCCGTTGTACCGCTGAAATTTAAGATTGGTTTCATATAACTAACTCCCTGTTTCAGTTTTGTTTAATTGGCTTTAAGTACAATTAAGACAAGCTGAAGTTAGGGAGTTGATTTTTATGAGACGTTATGGATGGTGGTTATTTTGGGGCCTGGCGGCGCTGCTTTTGTTTTTTGGCAACGGGCAGCTGTGGATTACCGATTCCGTGGAATCGAACTATGCGCTGACGGCCAAAGAAATGGTTTTGAGCGGCGACTGGATTTCGCCGCAGATTTACGGCAATTACTGGTATGACAAGCCGGTATTTTTTTACTGGCTTACGGCGGCAGGCTTTAAAATTTTTGGCTTTAACGAATTTGCCGCACGCTTTTTCCCGGCGCTGTTCGGCATGGCAGGGCTTGGGCTGCTGGTTTATGCTGCCAAAAAACTTTACGGCGAAAAAACTGCGTTCTGGAGCGGCGTTATTTTAATGACCAGTACGGAGTTTTTCCTCATCAGCAAATCGGTTATTACCGACAGCACGCTGTTTTTCTTTTTCAGCATGGCGCTGGTGTTTTTTTACCTTGGGTACAGCACGCAGCAGAAAAATTACTATTACGGCATGTATACAGGCATGGCGCTGGCAACCTTAACCAAAGGGCCGATAGGCTTTTTGCTGCCGGGACTTATTATGGTGCTGTTTCTGGTTTTTACCCGCGGCTGGCGCGAAATTAAAAACATGAAGGTTTTCAGCGGCGGGCTGCTGTTCTTTTTAATTGCCGCACCGTGGTATGTGGCTATGTATAACCTGCACGGCAGCGCGTTTATAGACCAGTTCTTCGGCACGCATAATTTTTTGCGCGCTACCGTTTCCGAACATCCGCGCGATAACGTGTTTTACTATTATACTCTGGTGCTGCTTCTGGCACTCTTTCCGTGGAGCGGGCTGCTGCCGTGCTTTTTGTGGCGCACCCTGCGGGAAGACGGCAAATGGCGCAGGCCGGATGAAAAAACGGGTTTTCTGCTCATCTGGGCGGCAACGGTGTTCTTTTTCTTCCAGAACATGGCAACCAAGTATTTAACTTATACCTACCCAATGCTGTTTCCGCTGGCATTGCTTTTGGGCAAATACCTTTCGGAAAAGAAGTGGAACGCCGTAACGGCAGGCGCTTTAATTGTGCGCGACCTTATTTACATTGCCCTGTTTGGCGGCGCGCTGTGGTGCTGGTGGAACAGTATCATCAGCATTGGCACGGTAATTTTAATCGGCGCGGCGGTGCTTGCCGTTATCGGCATCAGCTGGATAAGCATCAGCCTTGAAAACGGGCTTACGGCCGCAGGCGTTATTGCCGTAACGGCGCTTGCCTTTAACCTGCTGCTTATTAACGAAGTTGCTGTGCCGTTCAGCAGCCTGCGTTCCGATAAGGAAATTGGGCTGGAACTTGCGCAGAGCTACCGTGCTGTTGATGAAATTGGCGTGTACGGTAAATATTCCACGTCGGCAGTGTTCTATTCCGGCAAAAAAATTATCAAACTGGTGCCCGATGAAGACCTGGCAAACTTTGCGCCCAAAGCGTACAGCTGGAAGGTAAAAAACGTAATGCCCTTTGAAGGCATTAACTCGTTCGGCAGGCGCGGGCAGCTGCTTTTGGTAAAAAAGAACGAAGCCGGCAAATTTTTAAACGGCAGTAACGGCAAATGGCTGGTAACCGGCGAAAAAGGCGGCTGGTATATTTTAAAAAGCGCCTGACAGGCAAAACTTAACATTGTTTTAATATAAATTTCAGCTTTTGCCGTTACAATAGAAGCGTAAAAAGATAACTTAAATTTGTTTGTGAATGGGGGAACAGCCATGGATAATTTTTACCGCGCCAAAAGAACTGACAACGGCAGCTGGGTCTACGGAATTTACCTGCCGCTGCTGGACGGAGCGTGCATGATTCCGGACGACGCTGCTATCTGCGAGATGAGTAAAAAAGTAGATGGCGTTGATATAAAAGGGCATCTTATTGAAACCGTAGGCATTGAAAGAAAAACGCTGGGGCTTTGCACCGGCGTGGAAGACAGCGAAGGCATGCCGGTGTTTGCAGGTGATTATGTACGGTTTAATGTACCGGTTGCCAAAAAGCAGACGGCAGACAACGCCTGCGCGCATGACGTTGTGCTTATTGAAGAAACTCACGAAGGGTTCAGGGTGGCTGCCGACGGCATTTTTACCATTAACGCCGTGCAGTTTCTGGATAATCTGCGCGCCAACGGCAACGGCTTTACGGTTATCGGCAATATTTACGATAACCCGGAATTTGCAGCGGCGGCACGCAACAACATAGCTTAAAATTAAGGCGGGCAGGGGCGCTTTTTGGCGAAAAATTAACGGCCAGAAGTACATTAGGGCTGCTGTGCCTTGTTATAGGCACGCTGCTGCTGGTGCTGCCGCCCGCTTAACATAAAATACATACAGGCATAAATAAAAGAGGGCATATCATTTGCGGTATACCCTCTTTTTGCTGTGTATTTATTTTGTTTTTGCCAAATCGGTATCGCTGTCTAAAATTATGGTAACAGGCCCGTCGTTGTGTATTTCTACCAGCATTTCTGCACCAAATTCGCCGGTTTGTACGTTTACGCCTTTAGCGGCGGTAATGGCGTTAAATTCATCATACAGGCGGGAAGCAAGCCCCGGCTCTGCCGCGCCGCTGAAACTGGGGCGCCTGCCGTGGCGGCAGGAAGCGTACAACGTAAACTGCGATATGGAAAGCACGCTGCCAGCTACATCCAGCAAACTTAAATTCATTTTGCCCGCGTCATCTTCAAAAACACGCAGGTTCAGCATTTTATCTGCCATGGGCGCCAAAACGCTGCTGTCATCATTCGGGCCAAAGCCCACAAGTGCAACAAAGCCGCAGCCAATGCTGCCTTTAATTTTTCCGTCAATGGCAACACTGCCTTTTTTAACACGCTGTAAAACTAATTTCATTATCAATCTGCGGCGCTGCCGCTAACCTCCTATGCGTTGCATTTAGTAACAAAATCGCGCACTAATGCATTAAATTTAGCTGCTTCTTCATAAAACAGCATATGCCCGCTTTCCGTAAAGGCTTCAAACTGGCCGTAAGGAAGCTGCGCTGCAATGTGCTGCCCCTGTTTAATGCCGGCGGTAAATACCGGGCCGTCGGCGTTCATAACAATTACGGGTACGTCAATGGTGGGCAGTACGCCCGTAAAATCGCTGGAAAGGTAATCCGAATAAATTGCTGCCGAAATCCATGGCGGCAGTTTTCTGAATTCCTCAATTACCCAGTCTGTTCCGGCAGGTCGTTTGCCGTCTTTAAAAATATTGTTGGCAAAGGTTTCAAAATATGCTTCGCGGTCATAAGCAAGGCGCTGGGCAATAACGTTAAAGCCATCCATATTATAGCCGTGCAGCCCCTGCGTATTCCACGGTTCGGGGCTGAAGGGGAACGGCGTCATGTCAATCAGGCCGAGGCCTTTAATCTGTTCCTGCCCGAACTGGTCAAAATACGAAAGCACAATCGGCCCGCCCATGGACCAGCCCATAACAACGGCGTCTTTTAAATCGAGGTAGTTAATTAAGTCATAAACATCGCAGGCAAACTGTTTAATTGTAATGCCGTGCAGCCCTTTGGAGGAGTTACCGTGCCCGCGCAGGTCCAGCGTAACAACGGTAAAATCCCTGGCAAGTTCATCCACGTTACGCTGCCAGAAGACGTGCGAGCACTGCCAGCCGTGAATTAACACCAGCGGGCGCCCGGTGCCGCGCACTTCGTAATACAAATGGGCACTGTCGGCCGTATTAAAATAACCTTGTTTCATAATTACACCTCACAATCGTAAAAATTATTACTGCTGTAATACTTCGCCATGCGCAGCAAAAAGCCTGCCTGTAATTATTATGGCTTGATGTTTTAATGCCATAGATAAGTAACGGCAAATATGATAAAATATTTTTATACAGGGCGGCTTTGCGTCCTTAAGGCGAGAAGTGTTAGCTTTGATGTTAATAACGCTCGCTAAGTGATTATGTGCGAACATAAGTCACACATCTGCTTTTAGCAGACAATTTGCAGATAATGACTCATAAAAACGGCATGAGCAGGTTAATGGCTTTTGCTATTTATGGCAGTTCGCAACTTTTTTGCGTTGTTTGGCAAGTGATGCTGTTGGCTTCGTTTGCAGTTATAACTTACGCATATCTGCGGATTGAAGATGAAACCGAGCGCGGCACTGGTGGCTTTGGCAGCAGTTATAACTTACGCATATCTGCGGATTGAAGAACTAAGTTATCATCTTGCTTGCTCATTGCAAATCGTTATAACTTACGCATATCTGCGGATTGAAGAAAAGTAAACTATTTTCTTACCGTCATAAGTTTTCAAGTTATAACTTACGCATATCTGCGGATTGAAGATTCGACGTCCAGCTCCTTGCGCATTGAAATATTAGTTATAACTTACGCATATCTGCGGATTGAAGACATAACGGTACACCTCATAATATAATTTTCTTAAGTTATAACTTACGCATATCTGCGGATTGAAGACGTACATTGTTATCACCTCTTACTTATATTTTGCCGTTATAACTTACGCATATCTGCGGATTGAAGAAGTACAGGCGCTGCCGGGAGTAAAGAAATGAAACAAAGTTATAGCTTACGCATATCTGCGGATTGAAGATTGGCTGTACAGTTGATGAGTTATTAGCTGGGTAGTTATAACTTACGCATATCTGCGGATTGAAGAATCGGTTGTAAAATAACGCGGCTAAAGGCAGAGCATGTTATAACTTACGCATATCTGCGGATTGAAGAAAAATTTTTTCTGCCGTCCGCCACGTCCCTAAAAGTTATAATTTACGCATATCTGCGGATTGAAGATCCGCTGATGATATAGCTTTTGCAGCGCAAATGGGTTATAACTTACGCATATCTATCTATATTTTTATTTTGAGGTAACAATGAGTATAAAAGCAATACGTTTAGAAATTGTCAAACCTTATAATGAATCTGATGCTGAAAATGTTGTAACATGGAATGAATTGGGCGAAGCTTTGCGTGAAGTGCGTTATGTCTGCTCTAAGGCGCAAAACTATGTTATTACGGAAAGGTATTTGTGGGAAAGGTTTAAAATAGATTATAAAAATCAAAATGGAGTTTATCCTGACCCAAAAGCTTTTAAAGAACGTACTAATTTATACTCGCAATTAACCAAAATGTTTCCGCATGTGGCATCAAACATTATTAACCAGACTGACAGGCTTGCAACTAAAAAATGGAGTAATGAAAAGAAAGATGTTTTATCATTAAAAAGGTCTTTAACTTCTTTTAAATTAGATGTACCAATACCTGTGCATTATGAAGGTTATAAAATTTTTAAAGTAAATGATAGTGAACGTGAAAAATATATAATTAGAGTAACTTTGCTGTCTAAAAAATCTGATAAGCAAATGGCTTACAATTTACTTTTAAAAGTTAAGGACAATTCTTCTAAAACTATATTGGACAGATTGATTAGCGAAGAATTAGACAGCAAAATAATACAGATTGTAAGTACAAATAAGAAAAAATGGTTTTGCATAATACCGTATGATTTTACCGAAAAGAATACAGAAGTTGTTGACGGCAGAATTATGGGTATAGATTTAGGAATTGCAAAAGCAGTTTATTATGCGTTTAATGATTCGTATAAACGCGGAAGCATCGACGGCGGCGAGATAGAACGTTTCCGTAAATCTGTGCGTGCAAGGCGTATTGCAATACAAAATCAGGGTAAATACTGCGGCGATGCCAGAATTGGGCATGGCGTAAAACGCCGCTTAAAACCGGTTGAAGTGCTGCGTGAAAAAGAAAAGAATTTTAGAAATTTAATTAACCACCGTTATGCCCGCCATCTTGTAGATGTTGCCGTAAAGAACAAATGCGCCGTTATACAAATGGAAGATTTAACAGGAATTACAAAAGATAATGCCTTTTTAAAGGACTGGCCATATTATGATTTACAGCAAAAAATAAAAGAAAAAGCAGCTGAATACGGAATTTTATTTAAAACGATTAATCCATATAAAACAAGCCAGCGTTGCTCGCGCTGCGGTTATATAGATAGAGAAAACCGTCCGGAACAATCTGTATTTGTTTGCCAAAATTGTGGTTATGGATCTTTGTATCTTTGTGAAAATTGCAACAAAGAACAAAATCATGCTGGAATATGTGATGCTTGTGGAGGAAAAACAAATTTAATTACTGTTAATGCAGATTACAATGCTGCCAAAAATATAGCAACTGAAAATATCGAGGAAACTATCAAAAAAGAAATGGGTAAGGAGTATAATCCACCTAAATAAAACAAAAAGGCATGGACGTAAAATCCATGCCTAAATTTTTAGCTTGCTGTATTAATGTACCAATTTAACGCCGGTGTGCGCTTCAATATCTTTTTCGCCTTTGTCTACAAGGAAGGAAACTACGGCGTCGCCGGTGATGTTAACGCAGGTACGCGGCATATCAAGGATTCGGTCGATACCGGCGATAAGGGCAGAGCCTTCAAGCGGCAGGCCAACGGCGGTTAAAATCATGGTAAGCATGATAAACCCTGCGCCCGGTACGCCTGCGGTGCCGATAGATGCCAGTGTGCCGGTAAGTACAATAGTAAGCATTTGGGCAGAGTTAAGGTCTACGCCGTAAAGCTGGGCAACAAACAAAGCGCATACGCCCTGGTAAACTGCGGTGCCGTCCATATTAATGGTTGCGCCGAGCGGCAGCACAAAGCTGGAAACTTCTTTGGAAACGCCCATTTTCTGCACGCAGGCAAGGTTTACCGGTAAAGTACCGTTGGACGAGCAGCTTGTAAAAGCAAGCAGCTGCGCCGGTGCAAGGCCTTTAAAGAATTTAAGCGGGCTGAATTTGCCGATAACTTTCAGCATGCCGCCGTATACAAATACAGCGTGCAAAAAGCAGCCAAGGTAAACGGCAACGATAACTTTTAACAGCGGCAGCAGTACGGCCGGGCCGTTGGAAGCAACTACCGGGGTAATCAGGCCGAATACGCCAATGGGGGCAAAGTCCATAATAATGCCTACAATTTTGTAGGATACTTCGGCAAGGCCGTTAATGGTATTTTTAAAAGTATCGGCAGGTTCGCCAACCATGGAAATGCCAAGGCCGAGGAACAGTGCAAAAACGATAATTTGCAGCATATCTGCCTTCAGCATGGATTCTATCGGGTTAGTGGGGAAAATATTAACAATAACCTGCATTAAAGGCGGTGCGTCTTTGGCGGATGCAACAAGCCCTTCGGCGGGCAGGTTCATGCCTGCGCCCGGTTCAATTACACTGCCCAAAATAAGGCCCAGCACAATGGCAAACGCCGTTGTTACAAGGTAGTAAATAACGGTTTTCATACCGATGCGGCGGATTTTTTTAATATCGCCCAGGCTGCACATGCCCATAACGAGCGAAGCAAAAACCATCGGTACGATTGTCATTTTAATCATGTTCATAAAAATAGCGCCGAAGGGGGCAATCCACGTTTTGGCAAATTCGGCCCCGTCTGCGCCAAGCAGCAGCCCGGCAACAACGCCAAGCACCAGTGCTGCCATAATTCTTGTTGATAACTTCATTATAAAGCCTCCTAAATATGTAAAAAATATATTATAACAAATTTGTATTATATCAAAAAAATAATAAAAAACAAAATTGTATACAATATTTTTGATAGAGGAAGCCAAAATAAAAAAGCCGCCGGAGCGGCATTTTAATTTTGTTTGAAGCGGTGCAGCGATTTAATTGCCAGCATACTGCCAAACCAGGCCGTAACAATGCCGCCTAAAACATCAAGCGGGTAATGCACGCCGAGGTACAGGCGCGAAAAGGCAACCATTACAGCCAGCAGCATAATGGGCAGGCCGAAAAATTTGGGCAGCAGTTGGTAATACACAAAGGCGCAGGCAAAGGCGGCGGTGGTGTGCCCGGAAGGAAAGGAATAGCCCGAAGCGTGCGTAATAAGCGGAATAATCTGCAGCAGCACCTCAAACGGGCGCGGGCGCATAACGGCATTTTTTAAAATAACGTTGCTGATAAACGTGCTTAACACAAGCGCGGCAATGGCGGTTATGCCTGCGGTGCGCGTTTTGGAATTAAGCGCAAGAAGAATGCCCGTAAAAATCCAAAACCAGCCCAAATCGCCCAAAAAGCTTATGCCGCGCCAGAAGCTGTGCAGCGGTTCATAACGCAGGGCGTCCTGTATGTAAAGCAAAAGGCGTGTGTCAAGTTCTGCCAGGTAAGCCATCATCCTTTCTCCTTTCCGGCTGCGCCTTGTTTTTATTTTTATAATAACACATACAGATTAAATTAGTATTAAACTGCACGTTTTAAAATCTTGGCGATAAGTTTACAAACTTCAATCTGTACTATCGAAAGCAGGGAGAGCGCAAAAACAACAAACCACATATCACAGCTTAAATCGGTAAGTTTAAACGCTTGCTGCAAGACAGGTATTAGTAAAATGGCAGCCATCAATGCAACGCTGGCAGTAAAGCTCAGCCACAGCCAAGGGTTATGCCCTTCGGCACGTACCCAGATATATTCAGTGTTAGAGCGTTGGTTTAAAGCACGCAATAACTGCGAAAACGCAAGTACGCAAAACGCCATGGTTTGACCGACGGCGTGGCTTAACGTGCTGCTGCCGATATGGTAAGCCGTTAATGTAAGGATAGCCACAAAAATACCTTGTACAGCCACGCGGGTCAGCAAGTCTTTTTCAAACAGCGTGCCGCTTTTTACAGGTTTATGCTTCATTATATTTTTGCTTGCCGGGTCTACGCCTAATGCAAGCGCAGGCAGCGTGGCTGTGGCAAGGTTAACCCATAAAATGTGTACTGCTAAAAGCGGAGCGTTCCAGTTAAAAAGAGTGGCAATAAACAGCGTTGTAATTTCGGCAATGTTGCCTGCCAGTAAAAACTGAATTACTTTTTGTAGGTTGCGGTATACGCGGCGGCCTTCTTTAATTGCATAAGCAATAGTGGTAAAGCTGTCGTCTAAAAGTATCATATCCGAAGAAGTTTTAGCAACGTCAGTACCGGTAATGCCCATGGCAACGCCAATGTCGGCAGCTTTTAAAGCCGGGGAGTCGTTAACGCCGTCACCGGTCATGGCGGTAATTTCGCCGTTGCGTTTTAACGCTTGAATAATGCGCAGTTTATCAGTAGGGGATACGCGCGCAAAAACAGCAGCTTTTTTTACTGCAAGGTCAAGTTCAGCATCGGTCATGGCATTAAGCCTGCTACCGCTGATAATTTCATTGCCACTGTGACAGATGCCGAGTTCTTGGGCAATGGCAGCCGCCGTTATTTCGTGGTCACCTGTAATCATTATTGTGCGGATACCGGCTTCGCGGCAGGTACGTACGGCGGCGGCAACTTCTTTACGCGGCGGGTCTATCATACCGGCAATGCCGGTAAAGGTTAAAGTGTGTTCAAGATTTTCACTGCTGTTTTGCGGTACGGCAGTAAGCGTTTTACTGGCAAAACCAAGCACACGCAAAGCCTGCTGCGACATTTTAGTGGCAAGCGCAAGTATAGCTTCTTTGTCTTTATTTGTAATTGTGCGTACACCCTGTGCCGTTAAAATATGCGTACACAGCGGAAGTATTTCATCTACAGCGCCTTTGGTATAAGCGGTAAGCTGCCCATTGATGTTATGTACCGTTGTCATGCGTTTGCGTGCGGAGTCAAACGGTTGTTCAAATAAGCGAGGGTATTTATTCTCTAAATCATCATGGTTAACGCCAAATTTTTGAGCCAGGTAAATTAACGCACCTTCCGTTGGGTCGCCGATAATTTCACCTTTGCGGTCAGGGTCGAAGCTGGCGTCATTACAAAGTGCGGCGGCAAAAATAAGTTCGCGGTAAACTTCGGGGTGCTTCATAGCTGCGGCATCAGCTTCTACGGCAGTTTGTTTGTTAAAATCGCCGTTCATGGCAAGCTGCGTTACTGTCATTTTGTTCAGCGTTAATGTGCCGGTTTTATCCGTACAGATTACGGTTGCGCTGCCGAGTGTTTCAACGGAGGGGAGTTTGCGTACCAGTGCGTTCTTTTTAGCCATACGTTGTACGCCCAGTGCCATTACGATGGTTGCAGTTGCGGGCAAGCCTTCCGGGATAATGGAAATAGCAAGCGAAACGGCAATTAAAAACTGCGGTACCAGCGGTCTGTCATAAAATGCGCCAAGTGCGAAGATGAGCACGCAAACGATAAGGCCCGCTATGGTTAATGCTTTACCGGCGGCATTCAGTTTGCTTTTCAGCGGTGTGTCAAATTCGTCTTGTCCGTCCAGTAATGCGGCAATGCTGCCGACTTCGGTGTGCATACCGGTAGCAGCAGCAATACCAGTGGCTCGCCCATAGGTTACAATGCCAGAAGCATAAGCCATATTAACACGGTCGCCAAGAGGGCACTCTTCTTTAAGTATAGCGGCAGCGTCTTTCGTGGAGGCTACGGATTCGCCGGTCAAAGAAGCTTCCTGTATTTGCAAATTAACGCTGTCAATCAGGCGCAGGTCGGCGGGAACCATATCGCCGTCTCTTAAAAACACAATGTCACCGGGTACGACTTCTTTTGCCGGTATAACGCTTTCTTCGCCATCACGCAGTACGCGCGCTGTGGGTGCTGATATGCCGCGCAGCGCTTCAAGTGCGGATTGTGCCTTTTTCTCCTGTACAATACCAATAAAAGCATTAACTATAACGATAGTAAAAATTACTGCCGCTTCAATTGTTTCGCCAAGTAAAAATGATAATCCTGCGGCGGCGACAAGAATCAATACCATCGGGTCGGTAATTTGTTCTTTAAGCATCGCCGTAATAGCTTTTGGCGGCTTGGCTTTAAGCTCGTTGTAACCGTACTGTTTCAGGCGTTCTGCTGCCTGCACATCGCTAAGCCCTTCAGCAGAACCTTGTAAGGTGTGGTAAACTTGTTCTAAATTTTGTGCGTGGGTGTTTTTACTGTGATAATCCATAAAGGATTCATCACTCCTTTCATAAATTTAATTTTATTTTGTGCGCTGTACGCTCTTTTGGCAGAGAAAAAGGCATAGCCCGCAGCCCTTAAAGGACGCAGGTTATGCCTGAAAAAAGTAATTTTAAATTTTTAGCACCGTTCTTTCGGTGAGGGTCACTGTCGTTAGAGGCAGTCATTGTAATTTTCCTTTCCAAATACGTGAAGAAACTAAATAGTAAATCTTATTGGTTGTATGTTAGCATAGCTTTACTCTCTTGTCAAGACAGCAAAGGTGAATTTTTTTGATGCTTTAGCTATATGTTATGTTCGTTTTTAGTGAACAATTTGCATTATGGTGCGTAGTTAATATTTGTGCGGCTATGTATAATCAATAAAATAAAAGTACAACACAGTGAAATGCGGCATTGGGTTTTTAGCAATATTTAATAAGAAAAACGGTAAAAATAAAAGCAAATATTCATAGCAGGCAGGTATTTTTTGCCTGCATATTGAATTATTACACGTTGAGTCTTACGGAAAGAGGTGAGATTATGCTTTTAGGTATAGATGTTGGCGGCACTTTTACGGATGCCGTTTTGGTAGATAACGGCGCTGTGCATGCGCAGGCCAAGCGCCCTACAACGCACGGCGAGGTGCTGCGCGGCATACTGGCGGCGCTGGACGCCGTTATGGACGGCGCGGACGCGGCAAAGATTGAGCGTGTGGTTATAAGCAGCACCATTGTTACCAATGCGCTTACGGAAGGCAAAACGCAGCCGGTGTTTTTGGCAGTAATGACCGGCCCCGGCATGAATGTAAAGGGGTGCTTTCCGGTAGAGCCGTATCTGGTAAGCGGCTATGTTGACCACCGCGGCAAAATTGCGGCGCGCACCGAGTTTAACAAACACTACGGGCTTTTGGATAAACCTTCCGGTGTGCAGGCCGCGGCGGTAAGCGGCAAATTTGCTGTGCGCAACCCCGAAAACGAATATGTGCTGGCGCACGAATTAAAAAAGAGCGGGTATAAAAAAGTATTTTTAGGTTCGGAACTCAGCGGCGAGCTGAATTTTATACGCCGCACCAACAGCGCGTATTTTGCGGCGGCGGTAGATAAAACCTTTGAAGCCTTCGGCAAGCAGGTAGAATGGGCGCTGAAGGAGCGCAATATTACCGCGCCGGTGCAGATTTTAAAGGCTGACGGCGGCACGCTGCCTTTGGAGGCGGCACTTAAGCAGCCCGTTGAAGCGGTATTTACGGGCCCGGCGGCAAGCGTGCTGGGAATTGAAGCGCTCGGCGCGGCACCGGAGGGCAAGTGCATTTCGCTTGATGTTGGCGGTACCACGACCGATATTGCTTTTTGGGATAACGGCGAGCCGCTTTTGGCAAAAAAAGGCGCAATGATTGGCAAATACCCGACAGCGGTGCGTTCTTTCCATATGCGCAGTGTTGGCATTGGCGGCGATAGCGCCATAACCAAACTGCCGCAGGGCTTTAAGGTTGGGCCGGAACGTGCCGGGCGCGCGGCAGCGTTAGGCGGCGCGGCGGCAACTTTGGCAGATGCGCTGATTGTGCTGGGGCTTGCTTCGTTCGGTGATGCCGGTGCTTCCTTTAAGGCTTTGGACGCATTGTGCCACGAAGGCGAATCGCCTGAGATGGCGGCGCAGGCTGTTTTGGACGCGGCACTGGACGTTATTGAAAACGCCATTAAAGATATGCTGCACGAGTGGAGCATTCAGCCTGTTTACACGGTAAGCGATGTTTTAAGCGGCAGCGATTTTATCCCGCAGCAGCTTGTAGGCGTCGGCGGCGGTGCGCCGGGGCTTATTCACGCTCTTGGCAGGCGCATGGGGCTGCCTGTTGTAATTCCGCCCGGCGGCATGGTGGCAAATGCCATCGGTGCGGCACTGGCACGGCCGACAGTGGCAGCAAGCCTGCGCGCCGATACTACCGAAGGCTATTATTTAATTCCGGAAAGCGGCAAACGGGAACGCCTGTCCAAACGCTTTAATATGCAGGCGGCAGAAGAAATTTTAAGCGCCTGGCTGCACGAAAAAGCAGGCGGCTGGCAGATGGAGAGCAGCGAAACCGAAGTTATCAGCCGCGAATATTTCCGCACGGTACACGGTTATTACGATACCGGCGAAATTATTTACCTGCGTATGCAGCTTAAACCCGGCATTTTGTATAAAATTACCGGCAGGGAGGTGGCATTTTGAAACAGGCAAATTTAGGACTGATATTTTTCCCGGCTTTTGACTGGATGATCAGCCCCGGGCACCCGGAGCGCCAGGAAAGGCTGTTATATACGCGCGACCAGCTGACGGAAGAAGGGCTGTTTGACTGCCCGGAAATACGCGAATACCGCCTGCGCATGGCAGAAATTAACGACTTGCAGCGCGCACACGTCGGCGTGCCTTCGATAGCAAAGCTGATTACGCCTGCACATCTTGCCTCTGCCGGAGGGTGCATGACGGCGGCCGACGCTGTAATGAGCGGCGAAGTTAAGCGTGCGTTTGCACTTGTACGCCCGCCGGGACACCACGCCATGCGTATAGTGCACGGCATCCGCGGTTTTTGTACCATTAATATTGAAGCCGTAATGGTTGAATATTTGCGGAGCCGCTACGGCATTAAAAAAATTGCCGTTGTCGATACGGACGTGCACCACGGCGACGGCAGCCAGGATATTTTTTACCACGACCCCAACGTACTTTATATTTCGTTCCATCAGGACGGGCGCACGCTGTACCCGGGCACGGGCTTTCCGGATGAAGCAGGCAGCCCGGCGGCGTGGGGCTATAACATCAACCTGCCGCTTTTACCCGGCAGTGGCGATAAGGAAATACACCGCCTGTTTGACGGGCTGATAAAACAGATTCTTGACGATTTTGAACCGGAACTCATCATAAATTCTGCCGGGCAGGATAACCATTTCAGCGACCCGCTTGCTTCCATGAGCGTTACGGCGCACGGCTATGCGGCACTGGCAGATAAGTTAAAGGCAGATATTGCCGTTTTGGAAGGCGGCTATTCTATCGAAGCTGCGCTGCCCTATGTTAACACCGGCATAATTCTTGCCATGGCAGAGATGGATTACAGCAAGGTTATTGAGCCGGACATCAGCGCCCTGCGCAGGCCCGACCCGCGCTGCATGACGCGTGTTGAGCAGCTTATCGAGCAGGTGGGCAACATCTGGCGTACGCGCAGGGAAGTTGGCAGAATGCTGCTTGATAAATGCGGCGGCAAATGGCAGCGGCGCAAGGGAATTTATTATGACGAGGAAGGCATCCGCGAGGAGCAGCTGGAAACGGCGCACTACTGCGAAAACTGCAGCGGTTATATAACTGTTGCCACTAATGCTCGCGGCACCCGTTACGGCGACCAGAGCGCTTATGTGGTATGCCTTTTGCGCGATACCTGTGAAAACTGTAAAAAAGCGGCTTATGATGACGCACTGCGCGCCAAGCAAAGCTGTGAATATAAATATATTTTATTGCAGCACCCCGATACGGGCGTTGTGGAAACAATTTAACGGAAGATTGGAGTTTATAAAGTGAAAGAAATTGTAATAGCTACAAGCAACCCGGGCAAACTGGAAGAATTTAAGGAAATGTTAAAAGATATGGAGGTTGAACTGCATTACCTTGCCGAATGGCCCGGCATTGAAGCGCCGGAAGAAAACGGGCGTACTTTTGCCGCCAATGCGCGTTTAAAAGCAACGTACTATGCAAAGGCAACCGGCATGACCTGCATTGCCGATGACAGCGGGCTTGAAGTGCAGGCGCTGGACGGCGAACCTGGCGTACGCAGCGCGCGCTACGCCGGCGAGAAGGCAACCGATAAGGAAAACAACGATTTACTTTTGGCAAACATGAAATTGCAGGTTAAACGCACCTGCCGTTTCCGCTGTGCTTTGTGCGTGGCCGACGCCGCAGGCAAGGTGCTTGTGGAAACGGACGGTATTTGCGAAGGCATGCTGCTGCACGAGCCTTTGGGCAATAACGGCTTCGGGTATGACCCGCTCTTTTGGTCTACCGAGCTGCACATGGGCCTTGGCGAAGCAACGCCGGAAGAAAAAAATAAAATCAGCCACCGCGGCAAAGCCGTTAAAAAACTTATTGCCAACTGGAAGAAAATAAAATGAAAATAGGTTTAACCGGAGATACCCACGGAAGCATGCAGAACCTGCGCCGCGTTATTGCCGCCGCTCCGCCGGTTGAACAGTGGCTGCATACCGGCGATTACGCGCGCGACAGCCTGTACCTTAAAAGCCAGACCGGGCTTGAAGTAACGGCCGTGTGCGGCAACTGCGACGCGGGCGAAACGGGTTTTAACGTAGACGAATTTTTATATTTGCAGGGCTTTAACATCTGGCTGGCTCATGGGCACCGTTATCTGCACGGCGGAAGCCCGCAGGAACTGGTGTGGTGGGCGCACCGCCTGGAGGCGGACATTGTTGTTTTTGGCCATACGCATGTGCCGCTTGTAAAATGGTACGGCGATGTGCTTTTGGTGAACCCCGGCAGCCCTTCGCGCCCACGCAGCATGGACGGGCCTACCTTTGGCGTGCTGACGCTTAACGAAGGTGAAAAACCGTCCGCAGAAATAATACGCCTTGCAAAGCCGTAAATTAAATGCTTGCTCTTTTAAAAACAAAGTGTATAATATAAATATATAGTATACACTAAATAAAAACAGAGGGGAGTAATTTGTTATGTCTTTTGTAGAAGATGCGTTGAAGTTTCATGCTGAACATAATGGCATGCTTGCTGTGGCAAGCAAGGTGCCGCTTAATAACCGCGAGGATTTGGCTCTGGCTTATACGCCGGGCGTTGCCGAACCCTGCAAAGCCATTAAGGAAAATAAAGAACTTTCGTTTGAATATACCTGCCGCGGCAATACTGTTGCCATTGTAAGCGACGGCACGCGCGTGCTGGGGCTTGGCGATATAGGCCCGGAAGCGGCAATGCCTGTTATGGAAGGCAAGGCCGTGCTGTTTAAAACCTTTGGTGACGTTGACGCCATTCCTATCTGCATTGACACCAAAGACCCGGAAGAAATTATTGAAACGGTACGCCGTTTGCAGCCGACTTTTGCAGGCATTAACCTTGAAGATTTTTCTTCGCCGAAATGCTATGAAATTGAAGACCGCCTGCGCGAAATCTGCGACATTCCGGTATTCCACGACGACCAGCACGGCACCGCCATTGCGTGCCTTTCTGCCGTTATGGGCGCTTTGCGTTATGTAAAAAAAGATATTAAAGACGTTAAAGTTGTTGTAAACGGCTGCGGCGCTGCCGGTTCTGCCATCGGCAGGCTGTTTGTAAGCATGGGCTTTCCGAATGTAATTATGGTGGAACGTGTGGGCGCTTTGTATAAAGGCATTGATGCCAAACTGGATAAAATTCAGCGTTACCTTTCGGAGGTTACCAACCCGAATATGGAAAAGGGCACGCTGGCAGAAGTTGCCAAAGGTGCGGATATTCTTGTAGGCGTATCCGGCCCGAACCTGTTTACCAAAGAAATTATCGGCAGCATGGCGGATAAAGCCATTGTTTTTGGGCTTGCCAACCCTGTGCCGGAAACGAGCTACGAAGCCGCCATTGCAGCGGGTGCGGCGGTTGCTGGTACCGGACGCAGCGACAGCCCGAACCAGGTTAACAATGTAACGGTGTTCCCGGGTGTGTTCCGCGGCGCCATTGACGTGCGTGCAAGAGCCATTAATGAAGAAATGAAGGTTGCGGCGGTTTATGCTATTGCCAACCTTATTGACGAAAAAGACCTGCGCGCCGATTACGTTGTGCCGGACGCTTTTGACCCGCGCGTTGCGCCTGCCGTTGCTGCAGCGGTTGCCAAAGCCGCTATGGAAACCGGCGTAGCCCGCGTAAAAGTTGACCCTGAAGTTGTACGCGCCAATGCTTTAAAACGCATTGGCAGATAAGGAGCGGCCATGCGCGAATTAAACGTTAAAGAAATTACGGCAGCCGTTGCCAAACTGTGCTGCGACGCCTGCTACTATCTGCCGCAGGATTTGCTGGAAAAATTTAAAGCCTCCCGCGATACGGAAGAATCGCCGTTAGGCAGGGAGGTTTTGGAAACCATTATTGAAAATGCGGAACTTGCCGCACGTAAAGATGTGCCCCTGTGCCAGGATACCGGGCTTGCAGTGGTGTTTTTGGAGATAGGGCAGGAAGTGCATTTTACCGGCGGCGCATTGGAAGAAGCCGTTAACGCCGGTGTGGCAGAAGGCTACACTAAGGGTTATCTGCGCAAATCTTCCGTTGATGACCCGCTGTTTGAACGCAAAAACACGCAGGATAACACGCCTGCCATTATTCATACCCGCCTTGTGCCGGGCGATAAAGTAAAAATTACCGTTGCCCCCAAAGGCTGCGGCAGCGAAAACATGGGCGCCATGAAAATGTTAAAGCCTGCCGATGGAGTGCAGGGCGTAATTGATTTTGTGCTTGATACCGTGCGCAAAGCAGGCCCGAACCCCTGCCCGCCGGTAACGGTTGGCATCGGTATCGGCGGCAATATGGAAAAATGCGCGCTTCTGGCCAAATATTCGCTGACGCGACCCATCGGTGAACACAATAGCGATGAACGCTATGCAAAACTTGAAGAAGAACTTTTAGAGCGCATTAATAAAACCGGCATCGGCCCTGCGGGGCTTGGCGGCACAACCACTGCCGCTGCCGTAAATATCGAGTACGCACCGACGCATATCGGCGCGCTGCCGGTGGCTGTAAACCTTAACTGCCACGCTGCACGCCGCGCGTATGCCGTATTGTAAGGGGGCGCAGAAATGACGGACGCAAAAATTAAACACATTACCACGCCCTTAACGGCAGAAACAATAAAAGACCTGCACGCCGGTGACGTTGTACGTATAACCGGCCCTGTTTACACCGCGCGCGATGCTGCGCACAAACGCATGACGGAAGCAATGGCCGAAGGCAGGCCGCTGCCGTTTGATATTAAGGGGCAGGTTGTTTATTACGTTGGCCCTTCGCCCACCAAACCTGGCGAAATTGTTGGCAGTGCCGGGCCAACCACCAGTGGGCGCATGGATAAATACACGCCGGCGCTGATTGCCGAAGGCATGCGCGGCATGATTGGCAAAGGCTTGCGCGGCAAAGAAGTTGTTGAAGCCTGCGTTAAATACGGCGCAGTGTATTTTGTAGCTGTCGGCGGTGCGGCAGCGGTAATTTCCCAGTCCATTAAAGGCGAAGAAATGATTGCCTATGAAGATTTGGGGCCGGAAGCCATCCGCCGTTACGAAGTGGAGGATTTTCCTGCTATTGTGTGCATAGATGCCGAAGGCAACGATTTTTATAAAGTCGGTATTGCCAAATACAGCAAGGAATAACAGCATATTAAACAGTAAACCGGCTTCGGCCGGTTTTTGTTTTGCGCAAATTAAACGCGGCAATAAAATGTTAATTTATTTACAATTTACAGTAAAATTTGCTGCGTACGCCATAAAGCGTAAACAAAGCTGTAAAAATTGTAAAATTTTGTTGACAATATCTTGCGATTGCTGTATTATAATTTCATCTTAATAAACACACTCTTATCGAGAGCGGTTGAGGGACAGGCCCAATGAAACCCGGCAACCAGGCTGTGCCATGGTGCTAACTCCTGATAGATGAGAGGAAAGTAAAGTATATGCTCTTTCCTCGGAAAGAGTTTTTTTATTGCTTTCGCTATTACCGTAAGTAGTGTGTAAAAATTTTAAAGGAGAGATGTAAAGATGAAAAAAATCCTGTTAGTCCTTTGCTCCGTTTTGGTGCTGGCTCTTTTAATTGCCGGCTGCGGCGGCAGCGAAACCAAATCCGAAGACGGCAAAACCGTGCTGAAAGTTGGCGCAACTCCGGTGCCCCATGCAGAACTTTTGAACTTTGTTAAACCGCAGCTTGCCAAAGAAGGCGTTGACCTGCAAATTATCGAGTTCAGCGATTATGTAAAACCGAACCTTTCTTTAAACGACAAGGAAATTGACGCTAACTTCTTCCAGCATATTCCTTATCTTGAAGAATTTGCCAAAGAGCGCAACATGCCGCTGGTAACTTTAACCAAAGTTCATATCGAACCTATGGGCATTTATTCTTCCAAATTCAAATCTCTTGACGAACTGCCGCAGGGCGCCAAAGTTGCCATTCCTAACGACCCGACTAACGGCGGCCGCGCACTGATGCTTCTGCAAAGCGCCAACCTTTTAAAACTTAAAGACGGCGTAACCATTACCGCAACCCCTGGCGACATTGTAGACAACCCCAAAAACATTGAAATTGTGGAAATCGAAGCAGCTCTCCTGCCGCGTTCCATGAACGATGTTGATTATTCCGTAATCAACTCTAACTTTGCAATGGAAGCAAAACTGAACCCGGTTAAAGATTCTCTCTTTACCGAACCTAAAGAATCTCCGTACGCTAACGTAGTTGCAATCCGCAAAGGCGATGAAAACCGCCCCGAACTGCAAAAACTGGCTAAAGCCCTCACCAGCCCTGAAGTTAAAAAATTCATTGAAGAAACCTACAAAGGCGCTGTTGTACCGGCATTTTAATTGCTGTTAAAACTTTAAAAGTTAATAAGTTAAACCGTACAATAAAAATCCCACGGAATTTTCCGTGGGATTTTTGCGTATATGTGCCCAAGAAGGTTTTATGTTATAATAAAAATAAGATTACAATGTTTTGGCCGGTTAAGAAAGAGGGGCATATATTATGAAAACAAACAAAAAACTTTTAAGTTTAATAGCTTTAAGCCTGCTTTTGGCAAAACCGTATAACGTATTTGCGGCTGACGCTGACAGTTTTAGAACGGACGAATATTACGGTATGGATGCTGACCCAATTTCTGCGAAAGCCAATAAAAACGGTGCATTAGACATTATTAACGCCGCCGGTGCTTATGCGCAAGGATACACCGGCAAGGGAGTAACGGTTGGCGTTACTGATGCAGGTACTATTAATTTCAGCCATCCGGAATTTAGCGGTAAAACTGGCAGCAACGTAGTGTTTGATGGCTTGGAAAGTACGAAGGTTCCATTGACATGGGCTGAGCTTATGCATCCAACTCATGTAGCAGGTATTGCTGCGGCAGATAAAAACGGTTTTGGCATGCACGGCGTTGCTTATGATGCCGATATTGCCAGCAGTTCGACAATAAAGCATTATTATGGTGGTGGACGCTTTGAATCTGGCAGTAGTTTTTATGATAATTATTTAACTAATCCTGATATAAAAATAATCAATAATTCATGGGGGACTAATCTCTATTTATTAGATAAAAAATATTTTAACGAAGGAATAGAGTATTTACAAAGTGATGATAGTGTAATTGCGATAGAAAAAGCGGTTAATAATAATAAGTTGCTGGTGTTTAGTGCCGCCAACAGTGGGCATTTAACAGCGGGGTTAGAAAGTAATTTAGATATTTTAACAGGCGATAAATCGTTTAACGATAATATCATCACGGTAACGGCAGCCAAGGCAAATAGCTTTAAGAAAAATGAAAATAGCGGTTTTGATGTACAAAGCGATGCCATAGCAATTTGGTCTGACCTTGCCATGTATAATGAAGATACAACCTTAAGCGCTCCCGGTTGGAATATAAATTCTGCCTATGCGGATTTTGAAGCAAGCGGCGAATATTATAGATATGACTCCGGCACATCTATGGCAGCGCCAATGGTTACTGGCGTAGGCGCTTTGGTGCAGCAGGCGTTTCCGTATTTAAGCGGAAAGCAGATTGGCGATGTGCTTTTAAGTACGGCTAACAATAATATAACTAATAAAGATGGTTATTTTATAACTTCTCAATATGGAACATATGACAATGATGAAAAGTACGCATATGTTAATGTTTATTACATGGGTTCTGATGTAAAAACTGATGGGCAAATAAAAAAGAATGTATTAGAATATTATGAAAATAATCCAGAGAGTGGTTCACAAATAGTGTATTTTGATGTCAATGATGACAAATTTTACGGTGTTTATGGTGATAAAGACTGGTTAGTAAATGCTTTAAACAAAAAAAATGGAGCTATACTTGAAGTAAATGCTTACTACAACGTTCCCTTAGACGTTATCTTCGGTCAGGGAATAGTGGATGCAGGCAAGGCCGTTAAAGGCCTGGGCGCGATAAACGTGCGGCGCTTGGATAAGAGTGATATCAGTGAAAAATATACTATTGCAGGAAGTAAAGATAAAACTGCACAAGCGTTATACAAAGTTGATACGCAGGGATATAATTCCATTTGGAGCAACGATATAAGTGAAATTCGCGCCGGGTATATCGCCGAAAATCCGCTTGGCGATGCTTATACTAAATTTGAAGGTACAGATAGCGATATTAAAGATTTGCACGACCGCTGGGTATTTTATACAACTAATAGTTTTGATGATAACCCTGCCGACAGTAAAGACCATAACTGGATGACCAATCATTATATGCAGCAGTATAATGAGCAAGTTGCAGCTTCCGGACTTGCCGGTTTGCACGCTGGGTTATATAAAACCGGCGATGGCATTTTAGCGCTGACGGGCAATAACACCTACAAAGGCGCGAGTATCGCCGCAGGCGGCACCTTGCAGATTGACGGCAGCGTGGCAGGCGATGCGTACAGCGAAGGCGCAGGCGCTATTGCAGGCAGCGGAACGATAAATGGAGATTTATACAACAAAGGCATTGTTGAAGCAGGCAGCTGGGGCGCGGTGACAAATGATAAGGCTGAAGTACAAACTTTAAAAGTCGGCGGAGATTTTAGCGGCAGCGGTATAATTACCGTTAACACGAACGGCACAAACTATGCCCAAATTGCAGTAACAGGAAAAGCCGATGTAAGCGGCATGAGCCTGAAAGCAGGTACTTTTGCTGCACCGGGGGTAACAGGTGTAATTTTAACAGCCAACGGAACGCAGGATAATTCAGCCGCTAAAACTTTAGAAATAACCGAAACGGAAAATAACATAGCAGGTGCGGAAAACTTAAATACTGATTTCAGCGGCATGTTAAACGGTACGGTAAAAAATGACGGCAGTAAATTAGAACTTACCACATCAATCAGCAATAACGCCGGTATAGACGGCGCACGTTTTAACGCCTTTAACGGCTTGCACAACAACTTAAACGTAGAAGAAAAGCAGGAAATGCAGCGCTTATACGCATTAGATAACAATAGCTTAAATAATACAGTAAACGAACTAAGCCAAAGCGAAAGTATGCACATGGAACTTGCGCGCGACGCCGTACAAAACCGCGATGTACGCCAGGCAGTTGCGCGCCAGCAGCACCTTGACCGCGACGAAGGCTTATGGGCAATAACAGGCAAAAACTGGGGAGAAACAGACGGAGGGCTGACCCGACACAGCTATAACCTCACATTAGGCAAAGATTTTTACAACAGCGATAACACCTACACAGGCGCGCTGTTTGCTTACAGCGATAACAGCATAGGCGGCAATAGCGCTGACGGCGAATACAAAAACTACAGCCTTGGCATTTACGGCGGCAGCAAAAACAGCCCCGGCACGGTAACAGGTTACGTAAGCTATGGCGTGCAGGATAACGAACTTACCCGCCATCTCGGAAGTGCATTCAGCCACAGCGGCATGGCAAGCAAGTTGGAAAGTGACTACGACAGCAGCGTCATCGGCATAGGCGCAAAATACGCCTATGATTTACACTACGGCAAAGAAGGCTGGCACGTAAGCCCGTATGCAGCAGTTGATTACGCACATTACAAACAGGATAGCTTTACAGAACACGGCAGCGTATATGGAGTTCGCAGCGGCGGCTTTAGTGATAACTACTTAACAGGCGAACTCGGTTTTGACTTTAACCGTGAGGAAGAAAACGGCAAATATGGATTCAGCCTGGCGTATAAACGCATATTAGACGGCGATACTTTAGACGCAGACTTTACCTTTGCCAAAGGCGGCAATGGTTTTGGCGTGCAAAGCATTGACGGCAGCAAAAACCACATAGTAGCATTGGCGTACATAAGCAGCAGGCTAAGCGATAAATGGGAAATAGGCGGCACGCTGCTGCACGACTGGAGCAGCACCGACCGTGACTTAAGCGCGGCAGTAAACCTTAATTATTACTTTTAATTGATGATATATAATTGAAAATATTTAATCAGATGAGCCCCGTGCGGTAAGCATGGGGCTTTTACTTATGTAAATTTAACCCCGGCGTTTTTTACTGTTTTAAATAAGTGTACAAACACTGATTAAGTTCACTGTTTTTATTATATTCTTTACAGTTTGAAAATTAATTTGCAAAAGTTCACAAAAATTTACGGTTTTTGTTGACAGAAAAGGAATTTAGTGATAAATTTCAAGCTATATTATTATTTTATTTTAAGGGAAAGAGGTAAGTATCATGACAGGATTAATGTTGTTAGGTATCGCATTAGTCGTGTGTGCATGCGGCTATTTTATCTATGGCCGCTGGCTTGTAAGACTGTGGGGCGTAGATCCCAATGCAAGAACACCGGCTTATGTGCATGAGGATGGCAACGACTACGTTCCCTCCTCCAAATTTACGGTTTTTGCACATCAGTTTTCGTCCATCACGGGCGCAGGCCCTGTAACCGGCCCGATTATTGCCGCTATGTTCGGCTGGGCGCCGGTAATGCTGTGGCTGATGATTGGCGGCATCTTCTTTGGTGCCGTGCAGGATTTCACCGCGCTGTACGCTTCCGTTAAAAACGAAGGCAAATCAATGGGCATGCTTATTGAACAGTACATCGGCAAAACCGGCAAAAAAATGTTCCTTTTGTTCTCGTGGCTGTTTACCCTGCTTGTAACTGCCGCTTTTGCGGATATTGTTGCCAGCACCTTTAACGGTTTTAAGGCAGACGGCGGCCTTGCAACTCCTAATGCCGCTGCGGCATCTATTTCGATGCTGTACATTGTTGTTGCCATTGCCTTCGGCTACTTTTTGAAGAAATGCCCTCTGGCAGAAGGCCCAAAACTGGCAGTTGCCATTGTGTTAATGATTGCCATGCTGTGGGCAGGCATTGAATACCCGCTGTATTATGATAAAACAACCTGGCTTTATGTAGTTTTTGCTTATATGTTTATGGCGGCAGTAATGCCGATGTGGCTTTTAATGGAGCCGCGCGATTATTTAAGCGTATTTTTGCTTTTAGGTATGATTGCCAGCGGTGTTATCGGTGTTATCTTCACCAACCCGTCTATCGAACTGCCGGCGTTTAACGGCTTTGTTGTAAACGGACAGCCGCTGTTCCCGATACTTTTCATCACCATCGCCTGCGGCGCTGTGTCGGGCTTCCACAGCCTGGTATCTTCCGGCACTTCTTCCAAAACCGTTTCCAACGAAAAAGATATGCTCTTTATCGGTTACGGTTCAATGCTTATTGAATCCATCCTTGCCGTTGTTTCGCTTATCGTTGTAGGTGCTGCGGCAACCGGCGGCGTAATGCCCAAAGGCACGCCGTTCCAGATTTTTGCCGGTGCCGTTGGCGGATTTATGGGCATGTTCGGCCTTTCGGCTCACGTTGCCACCTGTGTAATTACCATGTGCGTATCCGCACTTGCGCTTACCACTCTCGATTCCGTTGGGCGTATCGGCCGTATGTGCTTCCAGGAACTTTTCACTTCCGGCAAACCGGAAGAAATGAGCGGCCTGCAGAAAGTTTTAACCAATAAATATTTTGCAACCGTTATCACCCTGTTCTTCGGTTATCTGCTCTGCCTGGGCGGATATATGAACGTATGGCCGCTGTTCGGTGCAGCCAACCAGCTGTGCGCAGCGCTGGTATTTATTTCGCTTTCGGTATTCCTTAAAGTTACCGGCCGCCAGGGCTGGATGCTTTATGTGCCGATGGGCTTTATGTTTGCCGCAACCATGAGCGCGCTTGCCATGAGCATTTACGGCATTGTTAATAAACTTGTTACCGGCGCACCGTTTGGCATGCTTACCGACGGTTTGCAGCTTGTTGTTGCCATTGCCCTTATTATTCTGGCACTTTTAATTGCCACCAACGGGCTTAAAACTTTGTGCGGCAGCAAAGCCGGAAGCAAAAATGAAACCGCAAACGCATAATTAAATGTAAAAATTTTGTGGCGCAGCCTGTAATACGCACGGGCTGTGCCTTTTTATGCGATTATTTTTTTACTGCATACTGTTTTTTTAATCTGAATTGTGTTAGAATTATTACATAGCCATTTTATCTTGGGAGGTAAGAGAATGAAAAAATTATTTAATCTGTTAATGGTAGCCCTGATGGCTGTATGTTTTGCTGTTCCCGCTATGGGCAAAGCCGAAGCCGCTAAAGTTGTAGTACTTCCTCTGGTTAACAACTCCGGTTCTGAAACCGCAGGCCAGATTTATATCAGCGGCGCTATTCAGCTGTTCGATTATCCTGAATACGAACTGCTTGAAAATGACGCTACCAACGATGCTATTGCAGCTGAAAACATTGGTAAAGACGGCGCTTCCAAAGACGCTATGGTACGCATTGCCAAAGCATCCGGTGCAGACCTTGTTGTCGGCATGGTTCTTGATACCTGCGAAGACAACCCGGTATTCCCGAGCGCAGAACGCATTCTGAAACTTGACATCACCGGCAAAACCTATGCTTACAGCGCAGTTAACGGCAAGTTCTATGAACACCGCATTTATGAGGACAAAGAAATCGACGAAACCCTTACCAGCCGCTGGGATTGGGTAAGCGAAGAATTTGGCCGCTGCGTAACCCGCGAAATGAAACGCGTTGACAAAGCATTCATGGAAAACGACTTTTAATTAACGGCTGATATTCGGGCTCCTGCTTTTGGGCAGGGGCCTTTTTATTTTGCAGGTGGAAAAAATTATGTCTATATGGTAAAATTAAATGATAGAGTCAGCTTTATCTTAACGGAATTATTATATAGACAGGAGGATGGCACTTTGAATAATGACATCCATATAGTTTTGGACAGCATTGCTTCCGCCGCGGAAACGCCGCTGGCGCATGACGCACGCTGCCATATTTTGCAGCTTATTTTCCGCCATAAAGCGGTTGAGTGGCGCGACGGCGAAAAAACGCCGGAAGAAATGTTTAAAATGGTAAAGGAAAGCGGCGAACTGCCGAAAACTTCCCAGCCGCCGGTTGGCGAGTTTTTGGATTTGTTTACGAGCCTTGCCGAAGAAGGAAAGAAAGTTATAGGTATTTTTGTAGACAGCGTTTTAAGCGGAACTTACCATACCGCCTGTATGGCAGCGCGGCAGGTAATGCAGGAAATTCCCGGTGCCGATATCCGCATTTTCGACAGCCTTACGGCGGCAACGCCCATCAGCGCACTGGCGCTTGATATTTTGAAAAAGGCCGATGAAGGCGCCGGTATGGATGAACTGGAAGCGTTTATTAACGGCGCTATTGCACGCACAGAAACCTGTTTTTCGGTAAATACGCTGGAATATTTACAGAAGGGCGGGCGCATAGGTGCTGTTGGCGCGCTGCTCGGAAGCCTTTTGGGCATACGCCCGGTAATAACTTTGGATAAGGAAGGCAAACTTGTTGTAGCGGCTAAATGCCGTACCCGCAGCAAGGTGCTTAACACAATGCTTGAAATTTCTTCTTCGCACGGAGAGCTTGAAAGAATTTGCATTGCCCATGAAGGTGCGGAAAAAGATGCCGAATATCTTTACGGAGAAATGACTAAGCGTTATCCCGGTGTGCCGGTACTGATGACCGGCATCGGCGCTGTTTTGGCCACCCATTTGGGGCCAGGCTGCATTGGGCTTTTTGTACGTACCAAAGAATAAATCCGGCGCGGCCGGAAAATAAAAAGGCGGGGCTATCTGCCATAATCAAGGAGTGAAGATGAACTTAACACAGACGGCTGTAATTAACGGCCACGATATAAAAAACATGCTGCTGGGCGCTTATGCGGCTTTTGCCGCCGGTTACCGGCAGATTGACGAATTAAATGTGTTCCCGGTGCCTGACGGCGATACCGGGACGAATATGATGCGCACCATGGAAGCTGTGCACCGTGCGCTTTTGCCGCTTGATACGGATTCTGCGGCGGAGGTTGGCGCTGCGGCTGCCAAAAGTGCCATTATGGGTGCGCGCGGCAACAGCGGCGTAATACTTTCGCAGCTTTTGCGCGGCATTGGGCGCGGGCTGGCAGGCAAGGCGCGCGTTACAGGCAACGAGCTGGGCAAGGCCTTTCAGTTTGGCATTTTATATGCCTACCGCAGCGTTGCCAAACCGGTGGAAGGCACCATTTTAACGGTGGCGCGCGGCATAGCCAAAGAGGCTTACCACGCAGTGCGCCGCGGCGAGGACTTTACCGAAATTTTAACCGAAGCCATTGCCGGCGGCAAAAAAGAACTGGCACGCACGCCGGAACTTTTGCCTGCTTTAAAAGCAGCCGGTGTGGTTGATGCCGGCGGCCAGGGCCTGATTGTATTTTTGCAGGGCTGCTTAAACGGTCTTCTGGGCAAAAACTTGCCGGAGGAAGATGAGCAGCACATATCCGTTAATAAAATTGCCGCCCTGCCGGCAGAAGAAGTTGACTTAACAAATCCGTACTGCACGGAATTTATTGTAAAAAATACGGCGGTTGATGATAAAACCGTGCGCGCTGCGTTATCGCCGTTAGGCAATTCGCTTATTGTAGCGGCAATGGATGATGTGGTAAAAGTGCATATCCATACTGCCAACCCGGGCGTTGTTTTGCAGCAGGCACTTGAATGGGGCACGCTGCACGATATTAAAATTGACAACATGGCAGAGCAGCACGAACACCGCGTATTCAATGCGGCGGCAGTGCAGCAGCCGGCACCAAAAAAAGAAGGCACAGGCCTTGTAAGCGTGGCGGCAGGCAGCGGCATTGCGCAAATTATGCTGGCGCAGGGTGTTGATGAAATCATCAGCGGCGGGCAGAGCATGAACCCGCCTGTAGAAGAATTTGTACACGCCATTGAAAACGGCGCTTACAGCAAATATATTATTCTGCCCAACAATAAAAACATTGTGCTGGCGGCGCAGCAGGCGCAAAAGCTGCTTGGCGCAGACCGTGTAAGCTATGTGCCGACCATTAATCTGGCGCAGGGCATTGCCGCAGTTCTGGCGTTTGATTCTTCGCAGACGGTGGAGGAAAATACAGCCGCCATGACGGAAGCAGCGCAGAGCGCACATTGCGCGGCAGTAAGCATTGCCGTGCGAGACAGCGTTGTTGGCGGGCTGCCCATTATTAAGGGCGATTATATCGGCCTGTTGGAAAATAAAATTGTCTGCACAGGCTCGGGCTTAAACGAAGCGGTCGTGGGCGCGGTGCAGAAAGCCGGTACGGACTGGGAGCTTTTAACCCTGTACTACGGCAGCGATATTACCGAAAACGAAGCGCAAAGCGCAGCGGCAGAACTTGAAAAGCTGTGCCCCGGCGCGGAAGTGCAGGTGCTTGAAGGCGCGCAGCCTTTATACCCGCTGATTATAACTTTGGAATAGCATAAAATTAAGGCATGCAGGCCGCATGCCTTTTGTTTTGGAGGGGACTTATGCAGGAAATCATGCTGGCGATTGTCCTCGGCATTGCCGTGGGGCTCGCCAATTTGCTGAGTTATAAAATAAAATTTTATTTGAGTAAACTTTCTACGCTGTGCCTGTGTACCATGTTGTTTTGCCTTGGCGCAAAAATCGGCTGTGATGACGCGCTGCTGGCAAAACTGGGCACACTCGGCGTTCAGGCCGGAGCCATTGCTTTTGGCGCGGTGTGCGGCAGCATACTTTTTTTATCTGCCGCCATTAAAATGCTGGCACGCCCGGCAGATACAGAGGAGGGCGAGTAATGCTTAGTGTTGCCGTTTCTCTCGTTGGCGGGCTGCTTTTTGGCTATTTGTTTTTAGATACGGGCGTTAAAGACACGCTGGATTTAATTTTAATGTCGGCGCTGGATGTAATGATTTTTATTGCCGGTATCGAAATCGGCAGCAACCGCGGCATTTTAAAACGCATCTGCAACCTGCACAGCGCGCTGCTGGCGCTTGCCATACCATTGGCGGTAGCCTGCGGCAGCATTTGCGGCGCACTGCTTTTGGGGCATATCGCCGGGCTGAGTGCGTATGATTCGCTGCTTGTCGGCGGCGGGCTTGGATGGTACAGTTTTTCTTCGGTAGTTATCAGCGCTATGTACAGTACGGAAATTGGTACAGTAGCGTTTTTGGCAAATATGATGCGCGAAATTTCCGGTTTCTTTTTAATACCACTTTTGGTGCGCGTGCATAAATTTCTGGCGCTTGCTCCCAGCGGCGCGGCTACTATGGACAGCGGGCTGCCGGTAGTAATAAAATATACCAACCTGCATGTTGGGATGTACTCCTTCATTAACGGGCTGGTGCTTACCCTCATTGTGCCCGTGCTCATTTCGTGGCTGTTGAGTTTAAGATGAAAAATATCGTCAATTTATAAAATAAACCTGCCTTGCGCAAAAACGTAGGCAGGTTGTTTTATGTTTATAACTGATTATGCAGTTGTAATTTGTAATGCTCTTTTATAGTCGCAAAGTGTTTGCACTGTTTCAGCGATGCAAAAATGCTGCGGCTCCTCCGATTCCGTCCGGGTATGGCACCGGACTCTTGTACAAAGTGCCCTAAATTTAGCCGCCGCAGTTTTTGTATCTTGCTTCACAGTGTAAACACTTTGCTTTGCAGTTTAGTATTTGGAATTTGCGTAAGATTGTTGGGTGAGGCATTTTCCTCACCATAGCATTCTGGTTCCATTTCAAAGGTAAGAGAAGTTACAAAAATATCATTGGAATCATAAGGGGATTTAGTTTTATAAATTCCGTCCGATATTTTTTGAAAATCAGATGTCATATATTTTTGGGGTGTGAAATTTTGAAAATTTTTCATATCGTCTTAATTCCTATAAATTTTTGGCTTGGAGCTTTTCTCCATTCCAGATAAATAGAAAGTTATTATCTAAATGCTGCTGGCACATGGCAATATGGTTCCCGAGTGAAATCAAGATTAGCGGGTTGTTCATCAACTAACTCTCCATTCCACTCAAGTCCGGTTTTGAAAGCGTTTGCAGCAGCCTTTGCTTCCATTTTTGTTAATAGCAACGCCGCATCCCGGTTTATATCTTCCTCACTGCACTTTGATGGGCTGCCGTATTTGTCGTAATAATAAGTTGGACCGCAAAGCCAGTAGACCATTTTAGCAGTAACTATATCACAAGCGGGATTCATTACAATTTGTTCAACTGTAAACATTCCATCATCATAATTATAATCTGCAATCATGTAGTGGAGTTCTTCAGCGGATGTGATATGCGAAAATAATTCTGCAATTTCTTTTTTATAAGCTTCAAAACCTATTTCTCTTTGACGGCAGAATCCTTTGTAAAATTCTTCTTCCTCACAGCCTTCCATTTCATCGTCAAACTCATCTTGTTCCATGTCTAAATAATAGTCATCTCCAGCACAAGACGCACGTTCCATAAGAATATCAAGTTCTTTTTTTCTTTCTTCTGACAGCATGATAATATCCTCCTTCTCTAATAAATACATTGAATTGAGGTTTATTATTATAATTATATTATAACATAAATAATTAAGAAAAAATTTTAATGTGGTATATGAATTATCAAAAATTATTAAATTTAAATAGGCATCATAAGGCTGTTATAAAACTAAAATTGGCTTTGTATAAAAAGGCACGGGTTACGTCAGGCGCGACATTCAAAAATAGGCGAACTTATTTATTACATTTGCCGTTTATTTTTTGCTGGAGCGAAGGCATTTTGGGCTGAGTCGCCAATTAGTGCCGAGTGATAGCGAAGGCAATAATTGTGCCAGCGAAGCTACGCAAATTTTGCGATTGAATAACGAGCAAAATTTACGCTACCTTAATATTTTAGCCTATAAAAAGTAACAGCAGTAAAAACTAACTTAATAAATAATAAACTCAATTATAATTAAAACGTTAATGTAATCATATACAAATAAAACAAAACCTGCCTTGCGCAAAAACGCTTGGCAGGTTGTTTTATGCTTTTAGCTGATTATGTAGTTAAAATTGTATCGTTTTTTCGCATATTGTGTGTCAAATTGTAAGTTGTAATATTGTTTTTAAAGCTATTCAATAAGTAAAGCTGATTTATTTGCAATTTTTTCTTTAATAGCAAAAACCGTATCTTCAACTGAAAATAGAGTTGTGTCTAAAATATTTTTCTCGTATGTTCCTAAGTTATTAAATTGCTTCCACATAGTTTCTACTAATTCAATATTAGTTTTTCTATCTAATTTTGAACGTTCAATAGCTCGCTTCAAAGTTTCTTCCTTATTAGCCCTTAAAATTATATAATGAACTTCGTATCCTTCGCGTACAATGTTCAACCACGGCTCCAAAAACCAAGGGCCGATAATGCCATCTACAATCACATCATAGCCTCCGCGGACATAACGCTTTGCGGCTTCTAAAAAAGCCTCTATCACAATTAGGTTTTGTTCGTTAGATTCAGGTAAATGTGGTGGGATTGCTCCTTTACTAAGATAATGGTAAAAATCATCTGTGTGCATATGCACTGACTTTTCCATACTGGATTCTTTTGCAACAATAGCTGATGTTGTGGTTTTTCCTGTTCCCGGTGCGCCGGTAATTACAATGATTCTTCCGTTCTTCATTTATTTCTATCCTTCCAAATTCCGATTTATTGCTTTGCTTTTATATTAAGCGGCAAATTAAAACCTGTCAAATTATTGGTTTTGCATTTTAAGGCTGCCGTAAAATTAAAACCTGCCTTGCGCAAAAACGTGGGCAGGTTCTTTTATGTTAGCTGTAAGCAGGATATTTAATTTTTATTGAGTGCGGCGGCTCGTTTTAAACTTAATCCAATCCTATTGCGTGCTTCGTCGATGCTGATAATCTCCGCTTCTACAATATCGCCGACGGCAACAACATCAAGCGGATGACGGAAGCGTTTATCCGACAGTTCACTGCGGTGCGTAAAGCCGCTGGTTTTAAGGCCGATATCAATAAACGCGCCAAAGTCTACCACGTTTTGCACGCGCCCTTTAACAATGCTGCCAATGGCAAGGTCACTTAATTTGGCAACGTGTTTGCGTGTTAAGGGCGGCGGAGTGTCTTCGCGCGGGTCGCGCCCGGGGCGTGCCAGTGCTGCCAAAATGTCCGTAACGGTGGGCAGCCCGGCAGCAAGCGTTTTGGCTATCTGTTCAGCATCGGCGTTTGCGGCGGCATGCTGCAATTTTGCGCCGGTGCAGTCTTTTAATTCAAAACCCAAAAGTTTTATAATTTCTTCCGTCAGCTTGTAGCTTTCCGGGTGTACGCTGGTGTTGTCAAGCGGGTTTTGGGCGCCTGCAATGCGTAAAAAGCCTGCGCACTGCGTAAAGGCGGCGGGGCCAAGCCTGCTTACTTTTAAAAGTTCTTTGCGGGCGGTAAAGCTGCCGTGTTCGTCGCGCCAGGCAATAATGTTTTTGGCAACGCTTGGCGAAACGCCTGCCACATAGCTTAAAAGAGCGGGCGAGGCGGTGTTAAGTTCCACGCCAACGTGGTTAACGCAGCTTTCCACAACGCCGGTGAGTGTTTCGGCCAGTTCTTTCTGGTTAACGTCGTGCTGGTACTGCCCTACGCCAATGGCTTTCGGCTCAATTTTTACAAGCTCCGCCAGCGGGTCCTGCACGCGGCGTGCTATGGAAACCGCGCCGCGCAGCGAAACGTCAAGCTCCGGCAGTTCTTCGCGTGCCAGTTTGGAGGCAGAATACACGGAAGCTCCTGCTTCGCTGACAATGGTGTAGGCAATGTTAAGCCGGTGTTTTTCTATCATCTGCGAGGTAAATTCTTCCGTTTCGTAAGAAGCGGTGCCATTGCCGATGGCAACAAGCGTTACGCCGTAAGTGTTTACAAGGTTTAAAAAGCCTGCTTCAGCCTGCGCCTTTTGTTTTTCGCTGCCGGTAATGTATAAGGCGTCTGTGGCCAGTGTTTTGCCCTGCGGGCTGATGACGGCCGCTTTGCAGCCGGTACGGTAGCCGGGGTCAAGCCCGAGCACGGTGTGCCCGGCAACAGGCTGCTGCAATAACAGCTGGCGCAGATTGGCCGCAAAAATGCTGATGGCCTGCTTTTCGGCTTTTTCGGTAAGTTCGTTTCTTATTTCACGTTCCAGTGAAGGGAAAATAAGGCGTTTGTAGCTGTCGGCAAGTGCCGCTGTATACATTTCGGTCCATACGGTGTGCTGCTGTATTTTAAGTTTGCGCGCCAGTTTTTCGGTCATAATTTCGGCGGGGTATTTAAGGCTTACTTTTAACAGCCCTTTGTTTTCGCCGCGGTTCAGTGCCAAAATGCGGTGCGGCGGCAGGCGGTGTACGGGTTCGGCATAATCCGCGTACATTAAAAAGTCTTTTGCTTCTGTTTCGTCTGCGCCAAGCGCCGATGCAAGCTCGGCGTTCTTCCACAGTTCGCGGCGTATAAAATCGCGCACGGAGGCGTTATCCGAAATGTTTTCGGCAACGATGTCCATTGCTCCCTGCCACGCTTCTTCAGCGCTGTTTACGCCTTTTTCCGCATCAATATGCAGTGCGGCAAGTTTTTCAAGCGGCAGCGGCGGCTGTACTTGCTGCGTTATAAGTTCTGCCAGCGGCTCCAGACCTTTTTCGCGGGCTATCTGCGCGCGGGTGCGCTTTTTGGGGCGGTAGGGCAGGTATAAATCTTCAAGTTCCTGCATTTTTACTGCGGCTTCAATCTGCGTTTTAAGTTCCGGCGTCAGTTTTTCCTGCGCTTCAATGGCGGCAAGTATTTCCGCACGGCGTTCTTCCAGCTGGCGCAGGTATTTGGCACGTTCTTCAATGCTGCGCAGCGCTTCTTCGTCCAAAGTGCCGGTGGCTTCTTTGCGGTAGCGCGCAATAAAGGGTATGGTGTTGCCGCCGTCCAAAAGTTCCAGCGCGGCGTGCACCTGCTGCGGTTTTACTTTCAGCTCGGCTGCTATAATTTGTTCAATAGTCATGGCGTACCTCGTTTTACAAAAATAATATTACTACATTCGCCGCGGTTAGGAAAAATCCTTGTGGCGTTTTAGTGAAATATTTTTGTCAACGGATAATGAATATTGACAGAGAAAATCTTATTTAATATAATTATTAAAAAGATTTATAAGGTTGCATTGCTTTAAGGGCAATGCCGGAAGGAGGAGCTTATGTTAACTAACAGCGAACTTACTGCTATTTTGCGCGAAAACGGCTATAAAGTTACGCCGCAGCGCCTGGCTGTGTACGAAACGCTGGCAGCAACGCATGAACATCCCAGCGCTGAAATGCTGTACAAAACGCTGCGCCCCAAATATCCTTCCATGAGTTTTGCTACCGTATATAAAACCGTGGAGATATTAAACAGGCTGCATGTCATCCAAATCATCAATACCGGTGAGGACAGCTTCCGCTATGATGCCGACATCAGCGACCATCACCATGTGCAGTGCACCTGCTGCGGCAAGGTAGAGGATTTGTTTAATGTTGATTACAGCGGTATTATGGCAGAGGCCGAAAAAGAAAGCGGCTACAAATTAAGCGGGCACCAGTTCTATTTTTACGGGGTCTGCGAAAACTGCCGCAAAAAACACTGAGCGTATGAAAGGACCCCGTTTGGGGTCCTGTTTATTTTTCAGTGGGAAATAAAAGTTACAAATATTTAAAAAAATTTACTTTTTTATCAATCTTAAGTGCTTAACTTTTGCTATAATTATAAGGTATAAAAGTAAAAATGGGGAGGATTAATTATGGAACTTGCCCAAAGAATTGAACATACATTATTAAAACCCGAAGCAACCGTTAAAGATATTATGCGTCTTTGCGACGAAGCGCAGCAGTATCATCTTTATGCCGTATGCGTAAATCCGTGCTATGTGCCGCTGGCAAAGCATCTTTTGCAGGGCACGGATGTAAAAGTGGTAACCGTTGTCGGTTTTCCGCTTGGCGCGACTTTCAGCTGTGTTAAAGCTCTGGAAGCAAAAACGGCAATGGAAGAACATGCCGATGAAATTGATATGGTTATGAATGTTTCGGCCTTTAAAACAGGCGATTATGCTGCCGTAACGGAAGATATCCGCCGCGTGGTGGAAGCAGCAGCGCCCTGCCCGGTAAAAGTTATTATCGAAGCAGCGTACCTTACTCCGCGTGAAAAACGCACTGCCTGCCGCATTATTGCCGATGGCGGCGCAAAATTTGTAAAAACCTCCACCGGTTTCGGCAAAGGCGGCGCAACTGTGGAGGATGTAAAACTTTTGCACGAAGAAGCAGGCAAGTATGGTTTAAAGGTTAAAGCCGCAGGCGGAATCCGCGATGCGGAAACTGCCAAAGCCATGGTTGAAGCAGGCGCCGACCGCATAGGAACCAGCGCAGGCGCAGCCATTGCCGCAGGTGAAGCATGACGGGCGAGTTTAAAATTTCCGTGCTGGCCAGCGGCAGCAAAGGCAATGCCACCATTATTACAGCTGGCGGCAAAAACTTTTTGATAGATGCCGGTATCAGCTGCCGTCAGCTTACGCAGCGCATAAAAGAAACCGGCATGCAGCCGGAGGATTTGGACGGCGTGCTTTTGACGCACGAACACCGCGACCACATCAGCGGTCTGCCGGTATTCAGCCGTAAATACCATTTGCCGGTGTTTGCCAACGAAGCAACCTGGCGCAATTTTGCACAGCGCAGCGAAATGGAGCGCAGCTGCTGCCGTCTGCTGCCCAAATGTCTGGAAACGGAAGGCCTGAAAATTACTAATTTTGCCGTTCCGCATGACGCGGCAGGTGCCGTAGGCTATGTATTCAGCTATGCAGGTGCGCGCTGCGTTTACCTTACGGATGTTGGCTTTATTACGGAAGAAATTAAAAATAATGTAGCCAGTGCGGATACACTGGTGCTTGAAGCAAACCACGACGAAGAAATGCTTAAAAAAGGCATTTACCCATATGCCCTAAAGCAGCGCATTCTGGGCACGCGCGGGCATTTATCCAACAAAGCCGCGGGCTGGTTGCTTTCGCAGATGGAGCGGCTGCCGGGCGAAGTAATTCTGGCGCATCTCAGCCAGGAAAACAACACGCCGGAGCTTGCGCTTAAAACGGTGCGCGGAATTTTGGACGCAGGAGAAACCGGCGGGGATACGCAAATATATGTAGCCTCGCAGGATAAAATAGTAAAAAATTATTGAGGGGTGTAAAAAATGCAGAAAACATTGCTTAAAAAATCAATGAATTTATTTTTGTGCGGCATATTAAGCACGGCCGTGCTTTTAGGCGGCTGCGGCATCGGCAATACTGCCAATACGCAGAAAGAAGAACAGCCTGCCGCCGCAGTTCAGCAGGAAGTAAAACTTTCAGGCGCGCGCAATACGCCGGTAGTGGTAGCGGCGCAAAAAGTTGGCCCTGCCGTTGTAGGCATAACCAACAAAGCCTATGTGCGCGACTTTTTTAACCGCGTGCAGCTTACCGAGCGCGGCACCGGCAGCGGCGTTATTTACGACAAAAGTGGACTGATTGCCACCAACAACCACGTTGTGGAAGGTGCGCAGGAAATTATCGTGAGCCTGACGGATGGGCGCAGCGTTAAAGGCAAGGTGCTTGGCGCAGATGCCGCAACGGACCTTGCCGTTGTTAAAATTGATGTTGATGAAGATTTGCCGGTAGCCAAATTCGGCGATTCTTCCACCTTGCAGGTTGGTGAACCTGCCATTGCCATCGGCAACCCGCTGGGGCTGGAATTCCGCGGCAGCGTAACGGTTGGCGTTATCAGCGCGTTAAACCGCTCTATTGAACTGGGCGACCGCAAGTTTAACCTTATTCAGACTGATGCCGCCATTAACCCCGGCAACTCCGGCGGCGCGCTTGTTAATGCCGACGGCGAGGTTGTGGGCATTAACTCTGCCAAAGTAGCGGTAAGCGGCGTTGAAGGTATTGGTTTTGCCATCCCGGTAAACTCCGCTAAACCTATTTTGGACGAGCTTGCCCAGCACGGACGCATTGCGCGCCCATATATCGGCGCCAGCCTGATTGATAAAGATATTTCCGCACGTTATGGCTTTGACCTTGATTTGCACGGCGGCATTTTTGTAATGAAAATTGTTACCGGCGGCCCTGTTTATAACGCAGGCATGCGCCCCGGCGACATTATTTTAACCTTTGACGGCGCTAAAGTGGAAACCGTGCCTGAACTGCGCACCAAACTTGCAGAAAAGAAAGTTGGCGACACCGTTGCCATTGTTGTGCTGCGTGCAGGCATTGAGCGTACATTGCAGGTAACTTTGCAGGAAATGCCGGAGGGAAACTGATATGAAAATCAGCCTCGTCTGCGTAGGTAAAATTAAGGAAAAATATCTTACCGAAGGCATTGCCGAGTTTACCAAACGCCTGACGCCGTACTGCAAGCTGGAAACCATTGCCATTGGCGAAGAAAAAATGCCGGATAGCCCTTCACCTGCCGAAAAAGAGCAGGTGCTGGCTAAAGAAACTGAGCGTTTGATAAACGCCATACCGGCAAGCGCCTATGTGGTGCTTTTGGATTTGCAGGGCAGGGAAATAACCTCGCCTCAGCTGGCAGAACTGTTTGACGGCTGGGCGCTGGCTGGCAAAAGCCATATTGCCTTTGTTATCGGCGGCGCGTTTGGCTACACGGATGCTTTGCGCAGGCGCGCGGATATGCGCTGGAGCTTTTCAAAACTGACTTTTACGCATCAGATGATACGCCTTTTGCTGGTAGAACAAATTTACCGCGCGTTTAAAATAAGCCGCGGGGAAAAATACCATTGGTGAAAGTAACTTAATAAAAATTAAAAGCCGCAGTTCATAAAATGAACTGCGGCTTTTTGCCTTAAAGTAATATAAGTATATTTTTCCACACTTTTCTCCGTTTAAAATTATATGAAATTAAAAACTCAATACACTAAAACACCGATAATACCGCTGATGAGCATCAGGCTGATTGCCCCTACTTTGCGGTAGTAGTGCAGGTAAAACAGCACGGCAAGCACAGGTATGCCAATGGGGTTAAAGGTGCTGCTTTCACTGGTGGCATTGTCTATCGGGAAAATGGTAATATCTAAAAAGAAAATTACCGCCGTAATCATAAAGGCAATAACCGCTGGGCGGATGCCGCACAGCGCTTCTTTAACAAGGCGCGACTGGCTGAATTTTTCCAGCGAGCGGGCAACAAAATAAACGATAATAAACGAAGGCAGTGATACGCCGAGCGTGGCGATAAACGATCCCATAAACGCCGGTACAAAATCAGGACCGCAAACGCGCGCTCCAACATAGGTTGCGGTGTTTACGGCAATCGGTCCCGGCGTCATTTGCGAAATGGTAATAATACGCGCATATTCCGCTGCCGGAATCCACCCGTGTGCCAAAACCTCCTGCTGAATAACGCTGACCATGGCAAGGCCGCCGCCGAAGGAGAACAGGCCGATTTTAAAGAACACAAAAAACAAATCCCAGTAAATGCCCATTATTCAGCCCTCCTTCCCAAAAGGCGGTACGCGGCAATGGCGTACAGCGCCGCCGCGATAACGGTGGATGCAATGCCAAAGCTCAAAACGTAAATTTCCGCAACGGAAATTAAAAGTATAGCCCACCCAAGTTTGTTGCTGACGGAGGAAGCAAACATTTTTTTTGTGGCAACTACCAAAAGCACGGTAATAGCGGCGTTAACTCCGGCGAAGAATTTTAAAATATAAGTGTTGCTGTCCAGTCCGCTGGAAGCAAACAGCATGGCAATGGCAAAAATAATTAAAAACGAAGGCAGCACTACGCCGATGGTGCAGACAAGCGCGCCCATAATTCCTGCCAGGCGGTAGCCTAAAAAAGTGGCGGAGTTAACGGCAATAACGCCCGGCAGCGATTGTGCAATCGCCAGCACGTCGGTAATGTCCTTATCGTCAATCCAGCCCTGGCGTTCCACAAATTCGTCGCGGATTAGGGGAATCATCGCCAGCCCGCCGCCGATAGTGAACAACCCTATTTTAAAAAACACATTGAACATGTGCAGGTAACTTACTTGTTTTTGCTGCATATCAACACTTCTTTCCCAAAACATAATTAACAAGTGATAAATATATTATCTCTTAAATATGCAGGCTTGGCAAGTTAAATTGTGTTTTGTATTTATGTTTAATTTTTGGTTATGTCTTTGATTAAAGGTTTATTATTTTTAATTTACTTTTTATTCATGTTACTTTTTATAACTAAAAAGTAACCAAAAAGTTTTTGCTCCAGCAAAAAATAAACGGCAAATGCATCAAATAAGCTGGCACTTGCAGCGCCTGCAGAACTCGTTTGCTGCGCAAACTCAAACATCCTCGGCAAATGCTGCAAGTGCCTTAATTGTGGTTTGCCTATTTTTTTGAATGTCGCGGCTCCGCTCAAATTCGTACTTTGGTAACTTTTTACTACATATAGTAATGTTTTCGTAGTTTTAAGCAATATACTAATATAAGTTATATATTTTTTGAAAAAATCAGTTGCAAAGTATTATACAAAGGCAGAATAACCTGCATTAAGCTTATAAAAAGTATGATACTGTACAAATCGCGGTATTGGATTTTTAGCAATATTTACTGAAAAACAACTGCAAAAATCGTGTTTGAGCGAAGCGAATCTCGTATTTTTGTAGTTGTTATACTAAATTATTGCGTAAAAAAATCCGTAGCCGCGAAACTTTCTTGGTTCGTTCTTTGGTTACAAAGAATGAATATGAGTAATAAAGTAAATTAGTATATAATAAAGTAAATTCAAAGATGTAAAGTAAGAAATAGCATTCCATTGTTTGACAATAATTAAAAATCAATTATAATATAAAGAAAGAGGGATAATCCGGTAGTCGCGTGTCGGTTCTCTCCTCGAAAGTTAACAACTGTTGAAAGAAAGACCGGCTTCGACCATAGCTGGTCTTATTTCATTTTACGCCGTTATTTGCGTATCGAAATAATGATAGCAACGAGCGTTCCAAAGGCAATCATTAAAGAAAGCGATTCGTATGTTGTCATTGCTATCACCTCCCTGAAAGAAGGAGGAACCAACCTATCGGATTATCCCATGCAAAATAGTATAGCAGATGAATATGTAAAAATAAACCCCTGAAAAAATTTTTTCAGGGGTTTGTGTGTCTTAATATTTTTGTATTTCTATATCCACCGATGTGCGCCATTTTAAAATAAGCGCAACGATAAGGCTTAACACAAATGCCGCTGCAAAAACATACAGCGTTGCCGTGTAGCCGCTGGTGGTTTCGCGCATGTAGGATAACAGCAGCGGCCCGGCAATGCCTGCCAGCCCCCAGGCCGTTAAAATTTTGCCGTGGATGGCGCTTAATTCTTTCGTCCCGAACAAATCGCTTAAATACGCCGGCATGCACGAAAAGCCGCCGCCGTAGCAGGAAATAATTACAAATACCAAAATCTGGAACAGCAGGGCATTAGTTGTTTGTGCCAGCAGATAAAAAGCCGCTATTTCGATAATGAAAAACAAAACATATACGCTGTGCCTGCCGATATAATCGGAAACAGTGGACCAGGCAATGCGCCCGCCGCCGTTAATCAGCCCGATAATGCCAACCATGGACGCCGCTGCTTCCGGAGTCATGCCTGCAACCTCCTGCGCCATGGGCGAAGCAACTGCCAAAAGCCCGATGCCGCAGGTGATGTTGGTAAAGAATATCCACCACAGTGCGTAAAACTGCCAGGTTTTAAGCGCCTGCGCAGCAGTATAGCTTTTGGGCTGCAAAAGTGTGGTGTAGCCGCTTTTTGCTTGCTGCTCCTGCGGCTGTGTTTTGGGCGGCTCTAAGTACGAGGCTGATAGCACCATAATTACCATGTAGGCTGCGCCCAGAATAATAAAGTTTTGCATAAGCCCGTAAGCCGCAACAAGGTGCTGCATTAACGGCCCGGCAATTAAACTTGCAAAGCCAAAGCCCATAATGGCAAGCCCGGTGGCAAAGCCGCGGTTATTGGGAAACCATTTAACCAAAGTTGATACCGGAGTTATATAGCCAACACCCAGCCCGATGCCGCCGATAAAACCGTAAAATAAATACAGCAGCGCAAGGCTTTTTAAATGTACGGCAAGGGCAGTGCCAAGCATACCGGTGCCAAAAAACAGCGCGCTGGTAAACCCGCTTCTGCGCGGGCCGTGTTTTTCTACAAAGCCGCCTAAAAATCCGGCGGAAAGCCCTAAGAACAAAATTGCAATGGAAAAAGCCCACGTTGTTTCCTGCAAGGTAAAGCCAAGTTCCGCCATAATGGGGCGGGTAAGTACGCTCCATGCATAAACGCTGCCGATGGAAATGTGGATGCCTACTGCTGCAAGTGCGATAAGCCATCTGTTTTTCATGATAAAATCTCCTTTACTGTGCAACGAAGGAGAGAAACAACCAAACAAAAAGCCGTCCGGGCATTTCTCTCTGCCCAGACGGCCGGCTAATCTTACAGCAGCGCGGTCCACGTGGTTAGTTCCACTTATATCCGTCAGTTCCGCGTCGCCTATGCAATTGAATAAATTAATTATATCAGCCACGGCTTTTTTGTCAAGCAAATCTGCGCATAAGCCGGGCGATTTTGTTTTTGGCGCTGATTTGTGTTAAGATATAAACATACTTGTGAGCGAGGTAAGATTATGATTTTAAGTGCAGAAAATTTGGGCCATAGCTATGGCGTAAGAACTTTGTTTAAAAATATCAGTTTTAATATAGAAGAAGGCGACAAAATAGGCGTTATCGGCGTTAACGGCACGGGCAAAAGCACGCTGCTGCGCGATATAGCTACCGGCGAACCAAGCGAAGGCAAGATTACCAAAAACGGCACCTGCGTAATTGAATATTTGCCGCAGGACCCTGCTTTTGACCCTGACGCAACGGTGCTGGAGCAGGTATTCAGGGGCGAATCGCCGCAGCTTGACGTTGTGCGCCGTTATGAAGAAGCAGTGCAGCAGGCAGAGGCAGAGCCGGAAAATAAAACCGCGCGCCAGAAGCTGCTTGCCCTGCAGCAGGAGATGGACAGCAAATTTGCCTGGCAGATGGAAAGCGAAGCCAAAGCCGTTTTGGATAAACTTGGCATTACCGATTTGCAGCAGCCGATGAAAGAACTAAGCGGCGGCCAGCGCAAACGCGTGGCTTTGGCCGGTGTTTTGGTTCGCCACAGCGACCTTTTGATTTTAGACGAACCTACAAACCACATGGACAACGAAACCGTTTCCTGGCTGGAAGAAGTTTTGCAGAAACGCAAGGGCGCGCTTTTAATGGTTACGCACGACCGCTATTTTTTTGACCGTGTTGTAAACCGCACTTTGGAAATTGACGGCGGCGAGGGCTATTTATATACCGGCAATTACAGTTTGTTTTTACAAAAGCGCGAAGAACGCCGCATTGCAGCAGCCGGTGCAGCGCAGCGCCTGCGCAACGTGTACAGGCGCGAACTGGCGTGGATAAGCCGCGGGGCGGAAGCACGCCGCACCAAAAGCAAAGAGCGCATTGAGCGTTTTAATGAATTGAAAAAAGAAGTAAATAACATCAAAACCGAGCAGCAGCTGGAAATTTCTTCCGTTGGTTCGCGCCTTGGCAAAACCATTATTGAGTGTGAGCATATCGGGCTGGATTACAGCGGCAAAACCTATATTGATGATTTTAATTACGTACTGCTCCGCAATGACCGCATTGGTATTGTTGGCCCTAACGGCAGCGGCAAAAGCAGTTTAATGGATATTATCGCCGGGAGGCTTGCACCGACACGCGGCACCGTTAAGGTTGGGCAAACCGTAAAAATCGGTTATTTTGCCCAGCACAGCGAGTTTAAAGACGCTGACTGCCGCGTTTTGGAATATATAAAAAACGTCAGCGACTATATTGAAACTGCGGACGGCACGCGCATAACGGCGGCGCAGATGCTGGAACGCTTCTTGTTCCCGCCGGAGCTGCAATGGGTGCCGGTAAGCAAATTAAGCGGCGGGGAAAAGCGCCGTTTGTACCTTTTGAGCGTTTTAATGAGCGCGCCTAACGTGCTTATACTGGACGAACCTACCAATGACCTCGACATACCGACGCTTTCGGTACTGGAGGATTACCTTGATACTTTTAACGGTGCGGTTATTGCCGTATCGCATGACCGCTATTTTTTAGACAGGTTTGCCGGTAAAATTTTTGCTTTTATGGGCGGCGGTGAAGTACGCCAGTTTATTGGCGATTACAGCCGTTACGAACAGGCCCGCACCAAAGCGCAGAACCTTGCGCGCCAGCAGGAACGCGCACAGAGCACTGCCAAACCGCAGCAGCGCGAGGAAAAGCAGCGTGCGCCCAAAATGACTTATAAGGAAAAGCTGGAATACGAGCAGATAGAGCAGGTTATTGCGCAGGCAGAAGCAGAACTGAAAATGACGGAAATGGAAATTAACGCCTGCGGCACGGACTTTGTAAAACTTACGGAGCTTACTGCAAAGCAGCAGGAGCTTACGCAGCGCATCAGCGATTTAACCGACCGCTGGGCGTATCTTGAAGAACTTGCCGAAGCGGAAGCGGCAAAATAGAAAGGAAGTTTATGTTAGGCAAAAAGAATGCAGTGCGCCTTAGGCGGCTGCTGGACGTAATGATACCCATTTTAATAACGCAGACGGCCATTATGGCAATGAATTTCTGTGATTCGGCCATGAGCGGTCATGCCGGTGCGGTACACCTTGCCGGTACTGCTATCGGCGGCAATTTGTGGATGCCGGTTATGGCGTCGCTGAACGGTATTTTGCTTGGCTCCATGCCGATAATTGCCCATCTTTTGGGCAGGGGCGAGCGGCAGAATATCGGCAGGGTAGTGCGCCATACCATGCTGCTGGCAACGGCGTTTTCGCTGCTGCTGCTGGTTGTGGGCGTGCTGTTTTTAGACAGGCTGCTGGAAACCTTTGGGCTGGAGCCGCAGGTTAACTATATTGCCAAAATGTATATCGCCGCTATCGGCGTGGGCGTGCTGCCCTTCTTTTTATCCACGGCGCTGCGTGCACTGGTAGATACCAGCGGCTACACCGGCATTACCATGAAAATTTACCTTTTGGCACTGCCCGTAAACGCATTTTTAAACTACTGCCTTATTTTCGGCAAATTCGGCGCCCCGGCGCTGGGCGGCATTGGCGCTGGCCTTGCAACCGGCATTACCTACTGGCTGGAATTTTTTATCTTCGTGTGGGTAGTGCATAAGCTGCCGGCATTTGCGCCCCTGCGTATTTTTACCGACAAGTTTAAGTTTGATATGGCACAGCTGCGCGAAAACCTGTCGCTTGGCGTGCCCATGGGCATGGCAATTTTTATGGAAGCGAGCATTTTCGGCGTTATAGCCATTTTTATTGCCAAGTTCGGCACGGTTATTATTGCTGCGCATCAGGCGGCAATGAGTTTTACTTCGCTGCTTTACATGGTGCCGCTCAGTTTTTCCATGTCGCTGACCATTGTTGTAGGCGTTGAAGCCGGTGCCCGCCGTTTCGGCGAAGCGCTGCGCTACAGTTTGCTTGGCATTGCCTGCAATATTACAGTTGCAGTGCTGCTGACGATTTTTGTATTGTTCGACCGTGAATTTATTGCCGGGCTGTACACTTCGGAGCCTGTAATTATCAGGCAGACCATTGGTTTTTTGTTCTACGCCATGTTCTTTCAGGTTATGGACGCTACCGCCGCGCCGATACAGGGCATTTTGCGCGGCTATAAAGACGTTAAGGCAACCTTTTGGGCGGGGCTGGCAGCCTACTGGCTGATTTGCCTGCCTTTGGGCTGTTATTTTGATTATTACATGCACTTCGGTCCTTCATCTTACTGGCTGAGCCTTGACATAGGGCTTTTATGTGCGGTACTGTTTCTGGGCGGGCGCTTTTTGTATTTGCAGCGCAAAATAAAAATTAACGGCGGGTTAGAGTAGAATAAAGGTATACCTTGCTTTGAGAGGAAAGGGAGCTTTATATGGATTTTTATCTGCAAGGCCTGGCTTTAGGGCTTGCTTACGTTGCGCCAATCGGTATGCAGAACCTGTTTGTTATTAACAGCGCGCTTACGCAGACGCGCCTGCGGGCGCTTGTAACGGCGCTTATCGTTATCTTTTTTGATGTTACGCTGGCGCTGGCGTGCTTTTTCGGCATTGGCCTTGTTATGCAAAAATACCCGCCGGTGCAGCTTGGCATATTGCTGCTGGGCGGGCTGGTGGTAGTGTATATCGGCGTAAGCCTGTTAAAAAGCAGTGTACGGCAAATTGGCAGCGTGCAGCAAATGCCGCTTGGCAAAACCGTGTGGGCGGCTTGTGTGGTAACGTGGTTCAACGCACAGGCCGTTATCGACGGCACAATGCTGCTGGGTGCTTTTAAAGCCTCCATGACGGAAGCGCAGTCGCTGCATTTTTTGTTCGGTGTGCTTTCGGCCTCCTGCCTGTGGTTTGTAACGCTGGCCATGGTTGTTTCGCTGGCTGGCAGCCTAGTAACGCCGCGTGTGTTGGGGGTTATTAATAAAATCTGCGGGGCGGTAATTGCCATTTACGGTTTAAGGCTGCTGTGGCATTTTGCAGAAATTATTTAAAGGCTCAAACTTTTTTATTAAACAAATTTAAGGTATTTCTGCGGTTTTTTAACGTTAAAATATAGATGAAACAAACCAAAGGAGGCTTGTGTAAAATACCCATTAGTAGTAAAGGTTATTGCCGTAATAAAAGAAAAACTGCATTTACCGCGCAGCACCTGCCTGTGTTTAATTGAAAATAACAATATTAAAACTGCTGATGGCAGCAATTTAAAAAAGTGCAGGCTAAAAAACGGCATAAGCCTTATTTTTAAGCCGGAAACATAAAAAAGCTGCCTTTAGCAGTGGCTGATGAAAGGCAGTTTTATAAATTATTATATGCTTTTTGGGTATAAAATTGCTGCAAAACAAGTATTTGTTTTATGTAAACGCTGCTTTTATAATAAAAGCACGGAAACAAAGCCGTAAAAATTTAAAGATGAGAGGAAGATAGTATATGAAAATGAAACGTAAACTTTTGCTGCTGCTTGCCGGACTTGCTGTTTTGGGCTGCGGAATTGCACTGGCAGCAGAAGCGGACGGGCATCCGGATAATTTTTACAAAAGCGATAAAGTAACCGTGCAGAATGTAGATTTTAACAACCAGTACAAAATGAAGGTAGCCGGGCATTTATTTACGCCGAAAGTTAAAAACGCCAACAACGGCGCGGCAGTAATTGTGGGGCACCCCATGGGCGCGGTTAAAGAACAGAGCGCCGATTTATATGCCACCAAACTTGCAGAACAGGGCTTTACAACTCTTTCTATTGACCTTTCTTTCTGGGGCGGCAGCGAAGGCCAGCCGCGTAATGCCGTATCGCCTGATATTTATGCCGAAGATTTCAGCGCTGCGGTGGATTACCTTGGCACAAGCGGGCTTGTTGACCGCGAAAGAATCGGCGCACTGGGCATCTGCGGCAGCGGCAGTGGCAGTTTTGCCATTAGTGCCGCTAAAATAGACCCGCGCATTAAAGCGGTGGCAACCGTAAGCATGTATGATATGGGCGACGCCAACCGCAACGGGCTGCATAACAGCACAACGCTTGCCATGCGCAAACAGGCAATGGCAGAAGCTGCCGAACAGCGTTATGTTGAATTTACCGGCGGCGAAACCAGATACACCAGCGGCACTGTACATGAACTGAACGAAAATTCTACACCGGTTGAGCGCGAATTTTACGAATATTACCGTACTCCGCGCGGCGAATTTACCCCGGAAGGCAGCAGCCCGCTGTTAACAACTCATCCTACTTTAACCAGCAATGTTAAATTTTTAAATTTCTATCCGTTTAATGATATTGAAACTATTTCTCCGCGCCCGCTGCTGTTTATTACCGGCAGTGAAGCACATTCGCGCGAATTCAGTGAAAAAGCCTATGCCCGTGCGGCAGAACCGAAAGAACTTTATATTGTCCCCGGCGCAGGCCATGTTGATTTGTACGATAAAACCGATTTGATTCCTTTCGGCAAATTAACGGACTTTTTTGCAGGCGCGCTTAAATAACGCCGCCGTACGTTGAAAATATAAAAATAAAATAATAAACACTTCCGTTGCACATAAAAAACTTTTAGCGGGAACTAAAGATTTTATCTTAATGCTGCGGAAGTGTTTTATTTTGCTCTTTTTATTTTTCGTTGACAATAAGTGCCATAACAACAAGGTCGGTTTTGGAATGTGCGCTGTTGCCGATGCTGTGGCTTTCGCCTTCGGGGCAGAATGCAACGTCGCCGGGGAACAGCTCCATTTCCGTGCCGTTGTCGTTGTATTCGGCAGTGCCGCTTAAAATATACAGCGTTTCGCTGGTGCCTTCGTGCTTATGGTAGCCAAGCGAGCAGCCCGGTTTTAAAATAACGCGGGCATAAGCTGCAATTTTGCCGTTATAAACTTTCTCGTCTATAATGTGCTCCATAATGGTTGTGCCGGTGCCTCCGGCGCGTTTTTCAAAATAATCGGTTTTTCTGTCGGTTACAAGCATTTTTGGTACATCCCCTCTGTAATAAATTTAACACAATGGTTTATTCGCAGTGCTTTGCAAAAATTCCTGCGGAAAAATTTAAAAAAATTTTAATTTAGGGCTTTACAAATTTAGCGAACTAAAGTATAATCTAAAACATAACAACGATATTTAATTTTTTGAAGGGGGATTTTCAAATGAAGAAACTTTTACTTTTAGCAATGACGATGCTGATGGCAGTAATGCTGGTAGCCGGCTGCGGCAGCGACGGCCCGAAAAAAATGGTTGTAGGCCTTGACGACAACTTTGCGCCGATGGGCTTCCGCAACGAGAAAAATGAAATTGTCGGCTACGATATCGACATGGCACGTGAAGCCTGCAAACGTGCAGGGCTGGAAGTTGAATTTAAACCTATCGACTGGGCTTCCAAAGAAGCTGAAATGAAAGGCAAACGCATTGACGCTATCTGGAACTGCTTTACCGTTAATCCGGAACGCGCCGAAGTTTACCAGCTTTCCAAACCTTATATGAAAAACGCTCAGCTGATCGTTGTACCGGCAAATTCTTCCATTAATAAAATTGCCGACCTGGCCGGAAAAGTTGTAGCAGTACAGGATGACAGCACCGGTTCTTACATTATCGACGGCAACGACGAAATGCGCAATTCTTTGAAAGAATACAGAAAATATCCTGACTTTGCAGCCGTTTACATGGATATCGACAGCGGCCGTGTTGAAGCAGCAGTTGTAGACGCCGTACTTGCCCGTTACTATGACAGCAAAAACCCCGGCAAATACAGAATCCTTGAAGAAAATCTCGGTGATGAAGTTGTAGCCGTTGCTTTCCGTAAGGACGACAAAGATTATGCACCGCTGATTGACAAAGCGCTGGACGAAATGAAAAAAGACGGCACTGCCAAAAAGATTTCCGAACAATGGTTCAACGCTGATTTAACCAACTACTAAGATTTATCAAAGCCGCGGGCCGGTAGTAATGCTGCCGGTCCGCCAAACTGTTAATGCCCGAGGAGTAAAAAATGGATTATGTTATAAGCATCCTGCCGCAGATGTGGGAGGGAACCCTTGAAACTATAAGATTGTTTGCGATAACTATTGTGCTTTCGATACCGCTTGGCGTGCTTTTGGCGCTGGGGCGCGTATCCGGCTTTAAGGCGCTGCGCGATATAATCGGCGTTTATGTATGGCTGCTGCGCGGTACGCCGCTGATGCTGCAATTGCTGTTTGTATATTACGGCCTGCCGTTTATTCCCGGCATAGGCGTAAGGCTGGATGATTTTCCGGCTGCGGTATTTGCCTTTGTACTGAACTATGCCGCTTATTTCTGCGAAATTTTCCGCGCAGGCATTCAGGCTGTGCCTAAAGGCCAGTACGAAGCTGCCCGTACTTTGGGCATGAATTATGTGCAGACCATGCGCCGCATTGTGCTGCCGCAGGTTTTCCGCCTTATTCTGCCGCCGGTAAGCAACGAAACCATTACTTTGGTTAAAGATACTTCTTTAATTTACGTATTGGCAATGAACGACCTTCTGCGTACAACGCGCAACCTTGTGCAGCGCGATTTCAGCATTACGCCGTTTTTGGTTGCAGGTGTGTTTTACCTTTTGATGACCCTTGTTTTAACCTACGGGTTCAATAAGTTGGAACGCAAATATTCCAGATATGACTGACAGGAGCATTTAGTATCATGAACAAAATTAACGCACAAAATATCTATAAAAGTTTTCAGGGGCTGGAAGTTTTAAAGGGCATTAATTTAAGTGTTGACGAAGGCGAAGTTGTTGCGGTTATAGGCCCCAGCGGCGGCGGCAAAAGTACTTTTCTGCGCTGCCTGAACAAGCTGGAAATTATCGACAGCGGCAAAATCGTTATCGACGGCGAAACGCTTGCCGAAACCAAACCGGACGGGCAGGTTGTATATGCGCCTGGCGACGAAAGCCGCCGCATTGCCTGCAAAATGGGCATGGTGTTTCAGCAGTTTAATTTGTTCCCGCACATGACTGTGCTGGAAAACCTTATTGAAGCGCCGGTGCAGGTGCAGAAGCGCAACCGCGATGAGGTTATTGAAGAAGCGAAAGTTCTTTTAAGCAAGGTAGGGCTTTTGGAAAAAGCGCACGAATACCCGCGCCGCTTGAGCGGCGGGCAGCAGCAGCGCGTGGCCATTGCAAGGGCGCTGGCAACAAAACCTGCCATTATGCTGTTTGACGAACCTACTTCATCGCTTGACCCGGAACTGACCGGCGAAGTTTTGCGCACCATGCGCGAGCTGGCCGAAGAAAAAATGACCATGGTTGTTGTAACGCACGAAATGGGCTTTGCCCGCGAGGTCGCAACCAAAGTGCTGTTTATGGCAGACGGTTACGTGCAGGCGGAAGGAACGCCGCAGGAAATTTTTGAAAATCCCCAAAATGAACGTTTAAAAGCATTTTTGCATAAAGTGCTTAAATAACAAAAAGGCATTGCGCGTTGTGCGTAATGCCTTTTGTGCTGTTACGGCTCTCAGCCGAGCTTTGCCATAAATTTTTCTTTGTTTACAATAAAGCGTTCGTGCGTGCCTTTGCCGATTTGCTTATCCTCGTCGGCGGCGGTAATTTCAAAAACAAGTTTGCGCCCTTCAACGGCGGTAAGCGTGGCGGTGGCGGTAACTTTTTTGCCCATGCCGGTAGCGGCGTCGTGCGTAATATTTACCAAAGTGCCAACGCTGGTCGATTCTTCATCAAGGCAGGCGGCAACGGCGTTGCAGGCAGCCTGTTCCATAAGGGCAATCATGCCTGGCGTGGCAAAAACATGCAGGCTGCCGCTGCCCATGGCAAGCGCAGTGTTGGTTTCGCACACAACGGTTTCTGCGGTTCCGGTAAGGCCGGGTTTTAATTCTTGCAGCATATTTCATACATCCTTTACTGTAAAATTTGCTTATGCTAACATCTTAAACGCTTTTTATAACTTACGCAAGTGGCAGAAGTTTTATTTTGGCGGATATGTGAAAAATTTTAAAGCTGATTGACGCAGTAGGAAATAATGATTATGATAATTGAAGAAAACCTATAATTTTAACTGCATTATAACCGGAGGGGCAAAATGAACGGAAACTTACAGGAAAAATATAATAAACTTTTAAATATTTTACGCAACACAGGCGGCCTTGCGGTGGCCTTCAGCGGCGGCGTGGATTCCGCTTTTCTGGTTTATGCCGCGCATGAAGCGCTGGGCGGAAAACTTTTAGCAATTACCGCCGTTACACAAAGCTATCCGCGGCACGAAGCGGCGGACGCTGCCAGAATACTTGCGCAATACGGCGTTAAGCACGAAGAAATTACGCTTGACCAGCTGGCAATACCGGGATTTTGCCAAAACGGTGCGGAGCGCTGCTATTACTGTAAATATGCGCTTTTTACAAAAATTAAAGAAGCAGCGCAAAAACATGGCATTAGCCTTGTGGCTGACGGCGCCAATACCGATGACGAAAGCGATTACCGCCCCGGCATGCGCGCCACGGAGGAACTTGGCATTTTAAGCCCGCTGCGTGAGGCATGTTTCAGCAAACAGGATATCAGGGATATATCGAAAGAGCTTGGCATTTTTACATGGAACAAGCCTTCTTACGCCTGCCTTGCTTCGCGTATTCCTTACGGCGAAGAAATAACGGCAGAAAAACTGGCCATGGTGGAACAAGCCGAGCAGGCGCTTTTGGATAAGGGCTTTAAAGAAATGCGCGTACGCTGCCACGGAAAACTGGCGCGTATTGAAGTTGCGGAAAACGATTTTGCAAAAGCTGCGGCACAACGCAAAGAAATTTCCGCTGCCGTTAAAAACGCAGGCTTTTTGTATGCTGCGCTTGATTTGGAAGATTTCCGCAGCGGCAGTTTAAACGCCGCACTGGAAAATAAAAACGCATAATAAATGCTTTGGCAAAATTTAAACTGTGCTGTGCAGGTATTGACAAGCGCGCATAACTCAAGTATAATTTTTATTGTTATGGGGGCATAGCTCAGCTGGGAGAGCGCTTGAATGGCATTCAAGAGGTCAGCGGTTCGATCCCGCTTGTCTCCACCAATCGTTCATAATACGAACACTTACTTCTTTCGTATCCGATAGGGTAGGTGTTGCGGTGTAATTGAATCTGACAGTGACTAAATAGTTGCTGTCAGATTCTTTTTTTATTACAGCTTCTCTTAAAAGTGTATTTAAAACTGCTTCACGTGCTTTGGTTGGCTCCATATGGCGAAATTGCGATAAAAAGAATGCAATGTGCTGCTTGGTAATTTCAAACGATGCAGAACTTAGATTTTCGTGTGCCAGGGCGAGGTTGATAGATTTTAACTCATCTTCGTTCTTTTTAATAGTGTTGGCCAACGTTTCAGAAAATAAACCGGCTTCCAAAGCTTTAACACAGTTTGCCAGCTTCTTTTCGGTTTCTTTTTTCTGCATCTCCAGTTCTTTAATGCGCGGGTTTTCTTCCTGCTGCTGGCTTATCTTAAAAGCCTGCTCAGCAATTATATCAATGTTTTCGTCAGATGATAAAACATCCATTGCTGCTTCAAAAACTGCATCCTCCAGCTCGTCACGGTTAATATATCCAATCTTGCAGGCGGTGTTGTGGCGGCGCGTGTTGTAGCAGCCATAATAATAATACTTTTGGCTGTTGCGGCTGGTGCCGGATATACCAACCATGTTGCCGCCGCATTCAGCACATTTTAATTTTGTAGTTAATAGAAACATATCGCTTTTTCTGTTCACGGCGTTTTTATCTCTCTTTTTTGCGGCTATACGGCGCTGACAGGTTTCAAAAGTCAACTCGTCAATAAGCGGCGGAACCACTTTTTCAAGTACAATATCATTCCATCTGAAAGTACCTATATAAACCGGGTTAACAATCATCCGTTGAAAGCTGCTGCGGTTAAATTTATTGCGCAGGCTTGTTTTGTAATTGAGGCTGTTTAAATAATCTACAATGCTTTTAATTTTTTCGCCGCGCGCAAAACGAAGAAAAATAGTTGTAACGGCTCGTCCGGTAGCAGGGTCTGGAATCAGGTGCTTTTGCTCGTCTATCCGGTATCCGAAAGGAATACGGCCGGAAGCCCAACGCGCAGCCAAAGCGTTTTCTGTCATGCCGCGTTTTACTTTTTGCGCCAGCTCCACGCTGTAATATTCTGCCATTCCTTCCAATACGCTTTCCAAAATAATGCCGGCGGGGTCATTGGTAATATTTTCTTTTGCCGATAACACTTTTACGCCGTTCTTTTTCAACTTCATTTTGTAAAAGGCACTGTCATAACGGTTCCTTGCAAAACGGTCCAGCTGGTAAACAATAACGTAATCAAAAGCCTGTTTGCTGCTGTCAGCAATCATTTTTAAAAAGCCTGGCCTGTCATCTGTTTTAGCGCTTAAAGCGCGGTCAATGTAGGTGTTAATAATATCAATATTTTGTGCTTTGGCAAATGCCTTACATTCTCTTAACTGCCCTTCAATGCTTTCTTCGCGCTGATGGTTGGAAGAATAGCGCGCGTAAATTACTCCGTTTGCCATAAAAAAATACCAGCCTTTCATAAAATATTACCCTAAAAAGGGTATAGAATACTAAGGCCGGTATATGCTATAATAATAGCGTAATCCAGCCTTACTTTAGCGAGTATAGGGGTTACATCAGCCGTTCAGGGGTAGGAGCCTGGGCGGCTATTTTTATTTTATTTAATTTCACAACCGACTACTGAATGTAAATAATTTCCGCTTTTCTTATCATAGTTATGATAAATTTCAAAATTGCCGACAGAATTTTTAACAGCATTTTTTAAGGTTTCACTGCTGTAAGTTTCTTTTGTTTTTATAAGAACTTCATCCGAAATGTTTTCGCTGGATACTAATTTGCTATCGGAGGGAAGCATGTCGTTGAAAGAAGCATCTTTTTTGTTATTTTTGGATTGAAAAGTGATATTAATAGCTTTATCATCAAGAAAAACTACTATGTATTTATCGTTTTCAAAAGCTACTGGCGCAATACTGTTTTTATTGGTGTTATCCCTGTTAGGTTCGCCGTGGTCTTCAATCCATGCCTGTTTGCTGTCGCCTAAACCAGCAGTTTTACAAATTTTAGGCGCGCTGTCGGAACCGCATCCGGCAATAAATAAGGTAATCAGCATAATAAGCAATAAAAATTTTTTCATTATAAAACGCCCTTTCATTTTTTATTAAAATCTAAAAAAATCAACTTACCTGAGCGCCGGATGGAGCGCTTTCTTTGACTTTAATTTGCTCAACTTCAAAATTTAACTGGTTTTCGATACGTTGTTTGCCGTCAGCATCAAGCTGGCGGTATTTTTGTATAATTTCAATTTCGTTGGGAGTTATATCATATCTTGAAATTTTTCCGTAAATTAAATAATCGACAGATACATCTAAAGCATTGGAAATAGCAATTAAAGTGCCGATTTTCGGGTCCTTTGTGATTCCTGCGAAAATTTTTGATAAGGTACCTACTGGAATCCCAGAAATAGCACTTATATCTTCAGTGCGTAATTTACTTTTTATTTTTGCTTGCTGTAACCGTGATAAGAGGTTTTCGAAAGTGCACATGTTAAAGCCTCCTTTAATTGGATTATACCATTGACAGAAAATGAAAGCAATAAAAATTTACCGTTAAAGGAAAAATATTTACGGCAAGGTATTGACAAATTCCATTAAAGGAAATATATTAAAAATATAAATTCCATTAACGGAAGGGAGTGGTAACTTGAATAAGTTGTATATTGCTTTAATGGAAAAAGACATAAGACCAGAAGCGGCTGCAAAAGCAATTTCGGCAGTTTTAGGATGTACTGAAAAAACAGCCAGAAATAAATTAAACAAGATTACAGAGTTTACTGTAAGCGAAGCTGTAAAAATTAACGAAAAGTTTTTTCAAAATAAATATGATATTGGCTTTTTGTTTACTGATGCTGCCGAAAAACGCGAGGGTAAAACTGGCTGAAGGTAGGTGAATGAGCGTTAGTGAATAAATCTGATTTTTTGATTTTCTATTTAAGTATTTTAGCTTTAATTGTGATGGCACATACAAATAGTAATGCACTTTTTTGGATGCTTGCAGCCTTTAGTACTATTTGTTATTATCGTTTATTTTTTCGTGATGAACTTGAGATGTTGGTAGTTGCTTTGATGATAATTCTTTACTTATCTCTAAATTTTCCTTTAGCAAATTTATAATTTCGTTGTTTTGCTTTTGGATGATTTCACTATCAGTTTTTGCCTGAAGGGCGTCTTGGTGAGCTTGTACAGCATCTTGGTGAGCGCGGACACTATCGTTATGTGTTTTATAAAACATATAAATTGATGCTATAAAAGCGACATTTTCTAAAATGTTCTTAACTGTTTCCAAGTCTATGTTTTTTAATAATAACGCTGGAATTAAAGCATATATAAGGTGCTGCATTTTGGGCGTAAAATCAAAATTCGCCAATATATTTTTGGGTTTATTTTCTGCATTATCAAGTATATAGTTTCTTTCATGTTGCGTAAAACTATCTAAACTTTCTAATGCGCTTTCAATGTAAGTGGTGCTTTTTTCTGCTGGAATATTCAAAACCATAGATGGTGCAGAATAATATTGATTAATTGCACTTGTTATAGTTTTAAAACGCTGTGGTTCAATTAAAGATGAATATGCCTGTTGATTGATGTGAAAATTTGTTGCGAAATTCCTTGGAATTTTTGAATTAAAGGAATGTGCTATTTTCCAAATATTTTGGTTGTTAAAAGTTTTAAAAAATTCTTGGTTTGTTTTGGAAAAATTTATCATAGCTTTAATGCCTGGCTCAATATCGTACATGCTGTGAAGTTGCCGATAAGCCGCACTGCTGAATATTGGAGAATTATAGACGGCGGTTATTGCTGCCAAAGCTTTATTTGAAGCACTAGCGATTTTATTAAGATATTCATAGTTTTTGTTTACAGCGGCGACAGCTCGGGCGGAATTACACATCGACATATCAATGCTCTGCAAGGCTTCTAAAGCTGGCGTTTTATATAAATCTGCCATAGCCTGCGCCGAATGAGCCATTTGCATTGCCAGCTGTGATGGTAAATTCATATTTTGTAAAATTCTTAAAGAGCTTTGCAGCCTTGCAAGTTCGGTAAAATCCATTACGCTAACCTCCGGTCTGGTTTGATGGTCTGTTATTGGTGGTTCTTTAATAATTCTATCTTATCAGACCGGTTGTTATAAGTCAAAAAGTTAAACATGGTTGTAATAACGGAGGAGTGGTAATTTTGGACAAAAATGGATGCTGTAAATAAAAGGCAGGTAAGGGTTTTGCGCTGCATCCGCTGCGGCCGGGAACTGAGGCGCTGGCATTATTTGTACAGCGAGTATGAAGAAGGCTATGTTTGTGCGGATGACAGGATGTGCCGGCGGCCGGTAATTACCAGGAAGTTGAAAAATTTGGAAAAACTGAAGGAAAGGTGGGCTGAATGAAAAGTGAAAAGAAAAAGAACGCCTGATGCGCCAACATCAAACGTTCTTAAAAGCGGATATAACTGAATGGGCTGTATCCGCTTTCATTTTACCTGAAATGGAAGTGATTTGCAAATGAAAAAATTTTTGATTGCAGTAATTTTTATTGCGCTGGCCGTTTCAGCTGATTGCTATATTGCCAAAACGCTGGAGCCGGATACCAAAACGATAACGGTACCGGCAGTGGTTTATGCCGGTGACACGCTGGACGGCATCTGCATCCGCCTTGCAGAAAAATACGGCGATACGCGTAGTTATAAAGAAATAAGCTGGTATGCGCAAAAGAAAAATAATATTGAACGCTATATTTACCCAGGGCAAAAGCTTTATATAGACCTGGAAGTGCCGGCTGCGGAAATTAAATGATTGAACTATTGGCGGTGATTATATGATAAAAACAACAAATGGAAATATAAAAATAAAAGCAGAACGCGGCAGCGGCATTATATCAAAAAGCGCGGCGTTGTATCTGGCCGAAATAATTGTGCAGGAGTTCCGTAAAAATAAGGAACTGCAAAAAGCCTTTGAGGAGTGGAAAAAAACTCCGGAAGCTGCAAGATATGCATAAAAAATTAAGGCTTACTTGTGTTAAAAATGGAGATGTAGAAAATGATAAATAAAGTTAATTTAAAACCGTGCCCTTTTTGCGGCGAAAAAGAACATGTAAGAATTATTAAAAGCGGAAGAAAATGTACTTTATATTGGGGTATTTGTCCTAAATGTGGTGCTATATCTGGTGCAGTAGGAACGGAAGAAGGTGCTGTTGCTCGCTGGAATACCAGGGCATACGAAAATGGGAGTGATGATAGTGCTGCCAAAAATTAAAAATTGCCGTAAATGTGGTGCATTTGGAATTTTAGATGAAGGCATATCATTTGACACAAAAATGAGGGCCAAAAGATTTTATTACGTTTACTGTGTTGGCTGCGGCTTGAAAACTCATGGTTGCAGAACACGCACGGAGGCGGTGAAAACGTGGAATGAAAAGCAAGATGGAAAGCAAAACGAAAATAATTAGTTTAAAATCATGCCCTTTTTGTGGTGGCAAAGCGAAATTTGAAAAAGTTGTACATCCGTGGGGCGAGTGCAACGATGGATGTACAGCTTATTGGGTTAGATGTATATGTTGCGGCGCATGTACGAAAATAAAATTTTCTATGAAACAGGCTGCTGCAACGTGGAATCAAAGGCAAAATGAAAACATGTGTTAATTGCCGTTGGCAAAAATTTTTGACTAAGCGGATGTATCCATGTAGTGAATGCATCGGTTTAAAGAAAAACGCCGAATATGATTTTTTCTGCCTGCCGGATGGTGATACGCTGTTCGGCGCGGCAGAACTTTGCCATTGCCGCAAGTGTGGCCGCAAGGTGCACATGGAGTTTGGCAAGCGCGGGTATAAATATATCCGCTGTCTGTGCGGCAATAGTATGCAGGCTAAGGTTACGGCAGAAGAAATGATATGCCGCTGGAATAACCGCGTACCGGCACGAAGTAAAATTTGGAAAATAAAAAAGTGAACTTGTTCCATTTTGGAACAGGTATAAAACAGTTTTAGGAGGTGGTTTGGGTGACACCTGAAAGAGAAAAGTATTATCGCGGTATTAGCAATGAAGAACGGGCTATTAGAGTGCTTTTGATTTATAAACGATATGAATTGAGCAAAATGAAATGTTTTGCTGCTACAACTGGACATAAGACTAAAGACGAAAAAAGTACAGAACTTATTGAATATTTACATTCAATAAAGGTTGTTAAATTTCAGATAGAATGCATAAAACGGCAACTTCCTGCACCGTTGAAGTACTACTTGGATTATCACATTTGTTGCCGGTGCGGTATGCACTATAAACGCTCTGAAATAGCGGGAACTTTTTATTGTAAAAAGTGCGGGCAAGCAATACGGCCTGAGAGCTGGTGACGGGCAGGAAGGTGGTGATGTAATTGTCTGTTGAAATTTGCGTCAGTTCGGAAGAACTGAAAAAGACATTGGAGTATATGGCGCTCATCGGCGCGGCCGGACTTAAGAAAAAAGATGCTGACGAAACTGCCGGGGCTATGCGCATTACTGCGATAAGCCCTAAAGGCGATTACCGTTATATGCTGATGTTTTGCCGTATGGGCGCGGCGGAGCAGCTTGTGTACCGAATGGAAGGTAAAAGCAGGAACAGTAATGAGCCGGTGGATGCTTATGTTGACGGCAAGCGTTTTATTGCTCTGGCCAAAACCTTTAGTGGAGATGTGCATATTACATTTGGCGGTAATGAAGTGACTTTAACGGTTGGGCGGACAGAATATAAACTGCCAACGGTGGTTACAAAAATGCCTGATTTAAAAGTCCCTGACGGTGGTGTGGAAATAAGTACAAAATTTTTAGAAAATGCAATGAAACACTGCGTGCCGGTGATTGATAAAAACGCTCCGGGCGTGCGCGGCGGCATAAATTTTAAGGTCGATAAGGATGGCAGTGCTGTCTGCTGGGCTTTCCAAAGTTTTTGCGCCGCAAGATATGCAGTACAGTCAGCTGGTTGTGTAAAAGGCTTTGAAATTACATTGCTTCCGGCTGACATTCAGCGAGTTGCTGCACTTGCTGATGGTGACGAGGTAAGGCTGATAAGCACGCCTAACGGCATTTATTTTACATCCCTGCGATTTGATTATATGTGTTTTTGCCTGCAAGGTGTGTTCCCGGACTGCGAGGCTATGCAGACAAAATACAAAGAGTTAAAGAGGGTGACTGTAAGTAAGCAGGAACTTGTGGCCGCGCTGAACCGCTGCTGTGTTGTTGCCGGGGACAATGGCAATATACAGCTTTATATGCTAAATAATGACCTTGTGCTGGAAGCTTCGGGCATATGCGGCAATGGACTGGAATACCTTGCTGCAAACGATGTAAAAGGGCAGGATGACAGTGTTAATTATTTAAACGCGCAAGCACTTTTACGCATCGTTTTTAATTGCCCTGGTGACAGTATTACTATAATAAGCACAGGGAAACTTAGTGCTTATTATATCGCTCCCAGCGGCAGCCCTAACCATTATTTGCTTATGAGCCGCAGAGGCGGTGCGTAATGTGGACGGCTGGATAAAGTTACACAGAAAAATTTTGCAAAGCAAGGTGTGGTACGGCGCGGATGCCGATGGCAAAGTAATACTGCTTACTTTGCTTCTGCGCGCGTGCCATGTAACAACTAACTGGACCCTTCCCGGTGATAAAGTTGCCGTACTTAAGCCGGGGGAACTGTTTATCAGTTACCGCAACTTTGCCGTAAGCTGTGGGGTTACAGTAAAAAAGCTGCGCAATGAAATTGAGCGCCTTAAAGCATTGGATTTTTTAACCGTTACATGCAAAAAGGAAGGCACCGTTGCCAGGATAAATAACTGGCAGGTATATCAGTGCGAGGGCACACCAAAAGGCACACCTTTGGGCACACCTATAAATCCAGAGCCGGTGCCGCCTGACGGGTATAATTTTGACGCGCCGGGCACACAAAAGGGCACACAAAAGGGCACACATAACAAGAATTATATATTATTAAAAAATAAACTAAACAAGACAGACAGCAAGCTGCTTGCGGAGGTTAAAGCGAGTGCGGAGTTTAACGCTGCTGTTGGAGAATTTGCAAAAGCGTTTCCGGCTAACAGGGATAACCTGAAAGCGGAATACCTTGATGCTTTGGCTGCTTACGCAGTGCAGACAAAGCCTGACTGGCTGCTAAAGGCTGTAAAAGAGCTTAAAGCGGTTGATAAAATACACAAGGTGCGCTATCCGGTAAGCTATCTGTTTGGGATTTTGGCTAACTGGCTTAATGACGGCTTGCCTAATGACAGGCTGGGAGCGCAGAAAACACTGGAAGATTTTTACCGGGAAGCGGGCGTGATTGAATGAAAACGATAACTGAACAGGATGTATTAAAAGCTTTTTACAAGTTTGACTGCCAAAAGCTGCCGGTACTGGATATAAACGGCAAGCTGTCGCCCTCGCTGGACGTTATGATGCGCAAAAATATGTGCGCTGAATGGCTGGACGCTTTTGACGGGTTGGAAGCAGAGTTGTTTGCAAAAGCTGTGCAGATTGCCTTGAAAAAGTGCAAAAAATATCCGTCGCTTTCGGAAATGTTTGAGTTTATTGCCCTAGCTGACGGAGGCTGTATAAAGCCCGAACAGCCAGCACCGGAACCGGTAGTTCCTGCTCCGGCAATACCGGCATCGGCTTCTGAACAGAAGAAAAAGCGCATTGCCGCTATGCTGGCGGCGGCTAAAACTGGCGACTATAAAAAAGCGCTTGAATGTGCTGCCGGAATTGGAAATGATAAAGAATTTTATGATTTTGCAAGGCAGCTGTTTCCGGATGCTGCTGCTGAATGGATTGGTAATAACCGTGTTGAACTGGACCGGCTTATGAAGCAGGAACGGCGGTGCAGCAAATGTGGAAGTGTAAGACGCTGTCGGACTAACGGGTACAGGCTCTGCTGGCATTTGGACGAAGAAGGGCAGATTGCTACAACAATGGAACCGTGTTTTATGAAAATGGGGGTTAAAAATGAAAACGTTCAATGACGGTATGGAAGTTTTAAAAGTAGTGCGCTGCCCGGCAGGGCTTTACATTGTAAAGGGCTTGCCTTTTATGCAGAACGCCACTGCCAGCAAGGTGGTGGCGCAGAACTTTTTGGAAAGCTGGGCAACAAAACACAAGCTGCGCGCCGGATATGATTTGGATGCTGATATGTATAAAGAATGCAGTGAAAAGGTTTGCCGCATGTGCATCGCCTGGAATGGTAAGAAGTGTGAACGTAATGTTTGACCGGCAGACTGAAGAAGCACGCCACCGCCTTAAAAGATACCGCGCTAATGTTAACCGCATAAATAATCTGTTAAAAATGCCGATACGCATTAACGGCCCATCTAAAAACGTAACGGTAAAAATAGATGATAATCCCGGCGGTTTTATACCGAAAAGCCATCCGGATGCTATGAGCGATTTGCAGCGTATTGTTGAGATTAACAGCACGATAGCGTCTTATGTGCTGGAAGTAAACGAAATTGAAAGCGCATTAAGCGTTTTAAGCAAGGAAGAAAGCCTGGTACTGATAATGCGAGACGTGGATGAAATGAATATGGAAACGATTGCTGCTGCACTTGGCTATTCTTCGCGCCAAAGTGTTTATAACATTTATAAACGCGCAGTTAATAAATTTAAAATAGCGTTAGGCTGAACGCTTAGTTTTGGACAAATTGTAGACAGACAGTTGCTTTTAAATGTGTTATAATGGTAAAAACAGAAAAAGGGTTTTGAACTGCTGGGGATTTCCTGGCAGTTCTTTTTATAAGCATTGTGCGTATTTTGCACAGTGCTTTTATTTTGCCTGAAAGAAGGTGAGAATGTGCCGGGACGTTTTAAAACGGAGTGCAAAAAGCCCGGCTGCCATAACCTAACAGATAATGCTGACGGCTATTGTGATGAGCACCAGCAGGAATGCAAGCCGCTGCGGCGCTATGATGATAAGCGCGGCAGTAGTGCGCAGCGTGGTTACGGTTCGCGCTGGCGCAGATACAGGATTTGGTTTTTAAAACATCATCCTGTATGCGCTGTGTGCGGCAGGCTGGCCAGCGTTGTGGACCATATCGTTCCGCATAAAGGAAACGTTGATTTGTTTTGGGACAGCAACAACCATCAGGCTTTATGCAAGCGCTGCCATGACATTAAAACCGCGCGTGAGGATGGCGGCTTTGGCAATGTTGTAAAAATGGGTAGGGGGTAAAAATCCCTGACAAAAAAACGCCGAGACCGTGTGCCTCCTCGTTTGTGAAAAAATATCCCCTATCAAAAAGTTTTTGGCAAATTTAGAGAGGTGGTGAGATTATGCCGACACCTGCTTTTAGCAGTAAAGTTATTGATTTTAACCGTTTGCAGAAAACGGGCAAGCATTATACTAATGCTGAGATTAACCGGCGGAAAGAGGCCGAAGAAAAATTAAAACGCAAAAAGGTTACGTTAAAGCCGCCTGCGTTTTTAAAGGAAAAGGCGTGTTCGGCAGCTTTGAAAATCTGGAAAGAGATTGTAAAAGAGAGTGCTGAAATTGAACTTTTCGATAACGTCGATTCGCGCATCCTTGCCAATTATTGCCGCTATCAGGCTTTGTTTGAAGAAGAAGCCGAGAAGTTCTTCCCAGACCGCAAAAAACTGGATATGTATGCAAAGCAGTGCCTTGCCCACGCCGATAAACTTGGGCTTACGCCGACAGCAAGGGCGCGTTTGGTGGTTAAGCGTGCCAATGCCGATCAAGAGGATGATGAAGAATGGAACGCAATGATGGCATGACGGCCGTTGATGAGATGTTTGTAACGCACCGCTATGCGCAGGAGGTTGTGGATGGGTTGCGGCCATGCTGCAAAATGGAGTACCTGGCTTGCCAACGGCATCTGCGAGATTTGGAGCGGCAGGGAACGGAAGAATTTCCGTATGTTTTTGATGAAACGCGCGCTGACAGGATTTTTGACTGGTTTGAACATTACTGCTGCCATGTGCGCGGTGTTTTTGCCGGCCAGCCGATACAGCTGCTGCCGTTTCAATATTTTGACCTGGGTTGTATTTTTGGCTGGGTGCACATGGAAACAGGCAAGCGCAGATTTACAACCGCGTTTAACTTTCGTGCGCGCGGCAATGTAAAAAGCACGGAAATGTCAGGTGTGGCGTTATACGGTATGTGTGCTGATGCTATATATCCGCCGTATCATCCGGAACTGCGCAGGTTTGAGGATATGCCGGAAGTAGAATGCGCTGCCGTTGACCGTATGCAGGCAAGGCGTGTTTGGGGTGATGCTCAGAAAATGGGCGAAAAATCCGAAAAAATACGCAGGTGTCTGGATATTAAAAAGACATACATAACGCATAAAACACGCGGTGGGTGGCTGCGGCCGCTGTCGAAAGATACCAAAAACAAGGACTCCGGCGCTCCGTGCATTGTAATTGTTGACGAATATCACGCGCATCAGAGTTCTGACATTGTGGAAATTTTAAAATCAGGCTTCGGCAAGCGTTACCAGTCGCTGCTGGTGATTATATCAACGGCCGGTAAGGATGCCGAAAACAATCCCTGTAAAAAGGAATATGATATGGCGCGCAGCGTGCTGATGGGCGAACTAGTGGATGACAGTTACTTTGCCATGATACGCGAAGTGGAGCAGGGTGATGATGTCAGCAGCCCGGCTTGCTGGGTAAAGGCGAACCCGATTTTGCAGAGCGAAACCGAATACAGCATAAATTTGTTATCTGAAATACAGACTGAATATAACCGCGCTTACGGCAGCGGTGACGCCGATAAAATACGCGAGTTTTTGACAAAACGTTGCAATATCTGGCAGCAGGACAGTGAGGAAAAGTTTTTAACCAGCGAACAGCTAAAGATTTGGGATGAGCTGGCGGTTCCGCAAGAAGAATTTAAAAAGCTGATAAAAGGGCGGGAACACCTTGCCGGTTATGACCTGTCTAAAAAAATAGACCTTACTGCCTATGCCGGTGCTTGTAATTTGCCGGATGGGCGTGTTGCCGTTTGGGCGCACGGATTTATACCCGGCGATGCTGTTGAGCAGCACGCAAAAAAAGACCGCGTGCCTTACTTTGCATGGATTAAAAACGGCTGGGTAACGGAAACTGACGGCGCTGTTGTCGATTACAACGAAATAACCTGTTATGTAGATGAGTTTTGTGCAGAACAAGGGCAAAAACCTAAAGAGGATTGCTTTGACCCGTATAACGCTACTTTTTACATGACTGAACTTGGACAGCGCAACGGAAGAACTCCGGTGGAGGTACGCCAGACTGTGTATTACCTTTCAGAGCCTACAAACTGGCTGCGCGAACTGATTGTGAGCCGCAAGCTGGTGCATGACGGCAACCCACTGTTAAAGTGGGCGCTGGCAAACGCTTATGCTTATGTTGACGGCAACGGCAATATTAAGCTTAGTAAGAAAAACAAGGATGATACCCAACGTATTGACCCGGCGGCCGCGCTTGTAAATGCGCTGAGCCGCTTGCCTAAAGCGCCTAAAAAACGCAGTAAATATGAGGATACTGACTTTGGTGAGTTATAAGGTAAGGGGGTGAAAAAGATTTGGAATTAAGGATACCTTTTACAAATTTATCGCTGCGCATGAACCTATCCGCAAAAAGTGACGGGCGCTGGCTTGGCAGTGCTGATGATTTGGGCACGGTTTTTAACGGTAGGGTGACGGAAGAAAAGGCATTGGGCATTGACGCTGTATTTGCCTGTGTAAACCTTTATGCCCGTACTCTTGCATCTATGCCCTTGCTGCTTTACGAAAAAACGCCTGACGGTAAGCGGCGGGCTGTGAACCATCCGTTATACCGCCTGTTGCATAATGAACCAAACCCTAATATGACAAGCCATAACTTCCGTAAAATTATGGAAGCATCACTGAAGTTATGGGGCAATGCTTATGCATGGATTGAATTTGACAACAGCTGGCGCGTTAAATATTTGTGGCCGCTATTGCCCAGTAATGTGTTTCCGCAGCGCAGCCTGCAAACCGGCGAGCTGTTTTATGACGCGGTTTTATATAACGGCGAAAGCCGCCGTTTTCGCGCTTATGAAATGGTGCATATTCCTGGACTTGGTTTTGACGGTATATCCGGACGTTCACCGGTGCGCCAGTTTGCAGAAACAATGGGCTTTAATTTGGACATCAAAAGTTATGGACGCAAGTTCTTTAAGAACGGTGCGAGGCCTTCCGGTGTTTTGCAACACCCTGGCAGCCTGAGTGAAGAAGCGCAAAAACGTTTGGAAAACAAATTTGACAAGCGTTACAGCGGCATTGAAAATACCGGCAAAACAATTTTGCTGGAAGAAGGCATGACTTATCATCAGATTGGCGTGCCGCCTGAAGAAGCGCAGTTTATTGAAAGCCGAAAATATTCTGTGGAAGAAATTGCCCGTATTTACGGCGTGCCGCCGCATATGATTGGCGATTTGGAACACGCTACGTTCAGTAATATTGAAAGCCAGGATATAAATTTTGCTAAGCATTCCATTGTGCCGGAATGCGTAAACTGGGAACAAGAACTGATGCGCAAGCTGCTTAACGATGATGAACAGGCGCGCTATGAAATTGAATTTAACATGGAAGGCCTGGTACGCGGCGATATGGAAAGCCGCTACCGTGCTTATGCTATCGGCAGGCAATGGGGCTTTTTGACGGCGGATGACATCCGCGCTAAAGAAAATATGAGCAATGTTGACGGCGGCGGCATTACTTATGTGCCGCTGAATATGATTAGCTCTGAACTGGCTGACAGTTACTGGAAAGCCAGAATTACAGAGATGACAGCCAAGGCAAAGGGGGTGAAAAAAGAATGAGCGAAAGTAAAATTTTTTACCGTGAACTGGCGGTAGATTCTGCGCCGGATGGCGCAAGCAGAAAAGTGAAAATCAGCTTTTCTTCCGAAAGCCCGGTGCGTCGCTTTGACTGGCGCAATGGCGAATGGTATGACGAAATTCTGGGGCATGAAGCCGGCAATGTTGACTTGGCAAGGCTGCAAACGCTTGGCGTTGCCTTGTTTAACCATGATTGCAATAAGGTTGTAGGAGCGGTACAGGATGCACAGCTTGACGCTGCTGCGCATAAATGCAGCGCTGTTATCAGCTTTGATACTGATGATTTTGCAGAAACGATTTTTAAAAAGGTTAAACGCGGTACATTAAAAGGAATTTCCGTAGGCTATGTGATTAACAGCTTTGAAGAAGTAAAAAATGGGCAGAAATCCTCGTGCGGCCGCTTTACTGGCCCGTGCAGAATAGCCAGAAGCTGGACACCATTGGAAATTTCTGTTGTAAGTGTACCGGCAGATATGCAGGTAGGCGTTGGCAGGGCTTTAGAAAGCGTTGATGAGGCAGAACTGGAGGAGTTCCGCCGTTATAAAGAGCAATGCCGCCAAAATGCCGCGAATGCTGTACAGTTTGAAAGATTAAATAAAGAAATTGAAATTTTGGAAATGGAGTGTGTTTAAAATGGATAAAATTTTGCAAATGAAACAGAAAAGAGCCGAAGTTATTGCTTCTATGCGTGTACTGGTAAGCGGAGCTGAAAGCGCACAACGCGCTTTAACAGATGATGAGAAACAAAAATATGAAGAACTTCGTGCACAGGCCGCCGCACTTGCCGATGATATCGTACGGGAAGAAGAACTGCGCAGCCTGGAGGGAAGCGTGCCGCCGCAGTCCGGCATTAAACCGGCAGCGCGCACTGAAGAACAGCTTGAAAACGGTATCCGCGCAGCGCGTTTTGTAAAATCGGTGCTTTTGGCATCGCGCAGCAGAACTGAAAGTGCAGCCGATATTGCCGCAAGGCTGTATCCGCAGGATGAGAAGCTGCGCGCTGTTATGACTGAGGGCGTTGCTGATGACGGCGGCGTTACCGTACCGCAAAACCTGTACAATGAAATTATTCCGCTTTTGCGCCAAACCGGCGTTACGCGCAGCCTGGGCGTTACGGAGCTGCCGCTGCCTAATGGTAATCTGAACCTGATTAAACAAACAGGCGCTGCTAATTTTACCTGGGTAGGCGAAAACAAACCTATCGGCAACAGCAAAGTAACGATGGGCAGCATTAAGCTTTCTGCCAAAAAACTGGCCGGCATTATTCCTATCAGCAACGAGCTTTTGAATGACAGCAGCATTGCGGCAGACCGTTTTGTACGTGATGAGATGGTTGCCGGTATTGCTGAAGCTGAGGATATTACTTCGCTGTACGGCAGCGGCACCGAAAACGCGCCTAAAGGCGTATCTGTTGCCTGCGCTGATAATAAAATTACTGTTGACGGCGAAATTACAGCCGATATTATCTACCAGATGGTTGGTAAAATTATTTCTGCAAAACTTACCAACCCGAACCTGGCGTGGAGAATTCCGGGCGTACTGTGGGCTAAACTGTACGGTATGCAGACTGCAAACGGCGCGTATATTTTCCGCGATGAGATGAAAGACGGCAAACTTTGCGGCTATCCGTTTAAAATTGATAATAATATTACTGTCGGCGCAGATGCTAACGGCAAAACCCAGATTTACTTCGGCGACTGGAAACATTTCCTTATCGGTACTGCATCGGCTTTGCAGATTGCGGTTTCTACTGATGCAAGCTATACCGATGGCAGCACTAAAGTATCTGCGTTTGAAAATGATTTGACGCTGATGCGCGCTATTGTGCGTGAAGATTTTGGCGTGCGCTATACCGAAGCCTTTGTATTTGCTGACGGCGTATTTAGCAAAGGAACGGCTGCGCCTTCTGCTGAACCTGAAGAATAATGGTGTAAATTATGAAATTAGAGTGCATCGTACCGCCTGCCAAAGAGCCGTTGACACCGGCAGAAGCCAGAGAGTACCTGCGCATTGATGAGGATATAGAGGACTCTTTAACAGAGTCCTTTATTACCGCTGCCAGGATGTACTGCGAAAACTATCAGAAGCAGGCGTATTATACGCAGACTTTAAGGGTTACTGTAAATGCTGATGAGCTTGCCGGGTTTGAAATAGAGCTGCCGCGTTCCAAACATTTGCAAAAGGTTTTAAGCGTTAAATTTAAAACTAACGCCGGTGAAGTAGATTGTGATGATTATTCGGTACACTGCGGTGATGTTTACAGCTGTGTTGACATGCTGACGCTGCCGGATGGTGATATTATTATAGAATATGTTACCGGTGAGGATGACCCGCAAATTGAGGATGTAAGAACGGCAATAAAACTTTTAATCGGCGGTTTGCACGGCAACAGGCAGCCTTTTATTGAAGATGGGCGCAATGTACTGGAAATGCCTTTCGGCGTAAAAGCGCTTTTGGACAGAGGCAGGGTGATTATATGAACCCCGGAAAATTAAATAAGCGTATTACTTTGCTGCGCTACGAGGATGCCGCTGCTGGTAACGGGCTGACTGAGCAGAAGCTTGTGCCGGCAATAAAAAATAAAATATGGGCAGCAGTAGAACCTGTTAATGGGCGTGAATATTATGAGGAAATGAAGTATAAAAACGATGATACCGTAAAATTCACTATCCGTTACCGTGCTGGCATTGAAAATTATATGCTTGTTTTATACGGCGATAAGCTGTTTAAAATTGAAAGTGTTGTTGACCCGGCGGAAAAACATGAGCTGCTGGAACTAAACTGCACATTAAGAAGCAGAGGAACGGCAGAAGCGTATGGACTTTGAAGAATTTAACAGCAGGTTAAAAGAGCTTTGCGCAGAGTTCCCGGCAGAACAGGAAACGGTTTTAAAAGCTGGTGCTTCTAAAATGGTGCGCAAAATAAGGGAAAACACACCTGATAGCGGCGAGGAGCATAAGCTGAAATTAAAAAAGAGCTGGCGCATGGAGATGGCAGGCTTTACTGGTAAAAGTATCCGTGCTGAAATTCGTTCCGTTGCACCGCATTTTCATCTCATCGAACGCGGCCATGTTATAAAAACACCGGGCGGCAAAATAAAAGGTTTTAAACAGGGCACGTTTTTTATGAAAAAAACTGTCGATAAAAATCAAAAGGAAATTACAGATGAGATGGTTGAAAAACTTTATAAGAAAGTGAAGAAAAAACTGGATGGCTAAAGTAATACGGCAGACAGAAGTGTTAAGTGCGGTTGCCGGTTTACTAAACAAAGAGTTTAATTGCAGGGTTTATTTTGACGAGGTGCTGGAAGCATTTAATAAACCTTGCTTTTTTATTAAATTTACTTCTGTTAACGAACCGCAAACGGTAAATTTTACTTCAAAACAGCTGTCTGTTATCTTAACTTATTTTCCGCGCGACGCGGATAGAAAAGAACTGCATTATCTTGATGTTTTTGACAGAGTGCAGCAGCTTTTTCAGCTGGGCTTGCAGTTATCTGAACGCTATATCCATACGGACAGTATCAGCGAAAACCGTGTAGGTGAAGAACAGGATATTTTACAGATAACGGTTGATTTTGCCTATAATGACAGAATTGTTATTGCTAAACCTGAAGCTGAAATCATGGAAGAAATGGAAGTTGCTGTTAAAGTTAACGAAAGTGAGGAAACTATATGGCACAGTTAGGGATGCCTTCTGTAATTATTTCATTCAACGAAGCCGGTATTGCTGCTATTGAGCGCAGTAAGCGCGGCATTGTGGCACTGATTTTGGAAGAAGAAGCAGGTACAATCAGCAGCCTTGCCAATCCATTTACCGTTTATACAACTGATGATATACCTGAAAGTTTATCAGAAAACAACAGAGATTACATTACCAAATGCCTGCTTGGTTATGTAACTACGCCGTACCGCGTAAAAGTTTATTTGCAGGCCAAAACAGAAGAACCGGCAACCGCAACTAAGTGGGACGCTACGCTTAAAAAGATGGCAACAGACCGTTGGGATTATCTGGCGATACCTACCATTGAAACCGTTTCTATCGAAACGGTGCAGACCTGGATTAAAACCAACCGTGAAAACAAATATAAAAAGGTTAAAGCGGTGCTTCCCGGCGCGGATGCAGATTATGAAGGCATTATCAATTTTTCCAATACAACAATTAAAACGGCTACCAAAACTTACACACCCGCCGAATATACTGCGCGTATTGCCGGTCTTTTGGCAGGCACGCCGATGACAATTTCAGCAACGTATGCACCGCTTTCAGAAGTAATTGACTGCGATAAGTACGATTTGGACGAAAATGACGAAAAGGTAAATGCCGGTGAATTTTTCATTTGGTATGACGGCGAAAAATATAAGATGTCACGTGCTGTTAATAGCCTTGTTACCAATATTCAGGGCAAGCAGGAAGGTTATCAGACCATAAAAATCATTGACATTATGGACATGATTTACGATGACATCCGCAAAACTGCGCAGGATAGTTACATTGGCAAATATACCAATGATTATGATAACAAGTGCCTGCTGATTACAGCTATTACCGGATATTTAAAAACGCTGGAAAGCGAAAGACTGTTGCAGCGCGGGTATTCGCTGGTGGAAATTGATACTGAAGCAGTAAAAAATTACCAGCTTTCCAATGGCTTGTACACGCAGGAGGAGCTGGCAGATATGAGCGACCAGGAGATTAAAGAGCTGGACACCAAGAAAAAAGTTTTCTTGAAAGCCAAGATTAAAATTTTGGATGCTATGGAAGATATTGAATTACCGATTTCGATTTAAGGAGGTAAACAAATGGATAATTTTACCGCATCGCAGGTAATGAGCGGCACACAGGGCGAAGTTTGGATTGACGGCCAGTATATGGCTGAAGTAACTGGCTTTAAAGCCGAAATTAAACTGCTTAAAGAAGAAGTGAACCAGGTTAAGCGTATGTTTAAACAGTACAAGGTGGTTGGTTGCGAAGGCACCGGCAACGTGAAACTGAACCATGTATCCAGCTTTTTTATTCAGCTTATGGCTGATAATATTAAAAACGCCAGACAGACGGTTTGCACGATTGTTGTGAAACTGGACGACCCTGATGCCGTTGGTGCAGAGCGTATTTCCATTACTGATGCTACTTTTGATAAGCTGACACTGATGGACTGGGAAGCTAAAAAGCTTACCTCTGATGATTATGATTTTACATTTACCGATTTTGATATTTTAGATGTAGCTGAATAGAGGTGAAATAATGAATTTAGTAGATGCACTGATGGCTGCCGACAAAAACGGAGTGCTGTTACAGGAAACGGAAAAGTTTGAAGTTGAACGTTTGAGCAAACTGCTTGGCGTGCCATTTGTTTTAACCTTGCAGCCGGTTCCAGCACAGCGCTATACGGAAATTCAGGCGGCGGCTGTTAAATTTGATAAAAAAGGCAGGGAAAAGGATGTAGACCTTTACTATCTGCAAATGCACACGATGGTTGCAGGTATTAAAGAACCTAATTTTGGCGAACACGCATTGCTGAAAAAGTTTGGCGCAGCTACGCCGATTGAACTTTTTGCCAAATTGTTTAAAGCTGGTGAAATCAGCGCCATTTCTGCTAAAATTTCGGCACTTTCCGGATTTAGCGATGATAATGAAGCTGTGGTTGACCAGGTAAAAAACTGATTGAGACTGACGGTGATGTACAGATGATGTTTTGGCTTTATTCAAAACATCACTGGCGACCGTCAGATATATGGGAAATGTCGCGCGGGGAGAAAATTATAACCCGCGCTTTCTTCTTACACGAAGTTGAATTGAAGAAAGAATTGGCAAAGGGGGCGTTACAGTGAGCGTAATTGACGTTATTATGCGCCTTACGGACCAGGTAACGGCACCACTTACGCGCATACGCAGCCAGATGGATGCAACGGCAAAAACAAGCACAAGACTTGGGCGTACTGTGCAGACGGTTGGTAAAAATATCGGTAGTATCAGCAGTGCTTTAATGCCTGTAAGTGCCGGGCTTGTTGCCGTAGGAACGATGGCGGCGACAACCTTTATGGATTTTGACCGGGTTATTACCGGGGCTGGTGCAAAAGCTGGCGCAAGCGCGGCTGAACTTGAAAAAATGCGTGCTGCTGCAACGCAAATGGGCGCAGATTTTCCTGTTTCGGCAACGGAAGTAGCTCAGGCAATGGATGCGCTGGCAGCATCGGGTTTTAATGCTAATCAGACGGTGGCATTGATGCCCTCTATCCTTACATCGGCAGTGGCCAGCGGCGAGGGATTGGCGCAGACATCTCAGGTTGTTACCAGCGCGCTTAATATCTGGGGCATGGCACAGGAAAACGTTGGGCAAAACGCAGCGCGCGTGGCTGATGTTATTCAGCAGGCAGCTAACGCATCAGCGTTGGGTTTACAAGATTTTGGCATAGCTTTACAGTATGCCGGAGCTCCGGCTGCTGCCCTTAATGTTAATATTGAAGAATTATCGACAGCTTTGGCTCTTATTAAAAATAGAGGTATTGACGCAAGCACTGCCGGTACATCGCTGCGCAGTCTTTTTACCAGGCTTTCTAATCCGCCTAAACAGGCGGCAGAAGCTATTGCGCAGCTTGGGTTGCAGGTTACAGATTCGGCGGGGAATTTTATCGGCTTAGAAAATGTAATAAGCCAAATGCGCAGTGCTATGCAGGGATTGAATGATACGCAGCGCATTGCATTGGCACAGGCGATTGCTGGCACGGAAGGTTATAGTGCTTTGTTATCGCTGGTTGATACAGCGCCGGAGGAGTACCGGCGCATGACTGAAGAAATTAACAATGCTGCCGGCTCATCGGCGCGTCAGTACGAGATAATGAAAAATACTTTAAGCGGCAGTGTGGAGGATATGAAAGGAAGCCTTGAAGCACTGGCGATAAATTTTGGCAGTGTGCTGGCACCTTCTATCAGGCAGGCAGCTGCGGCAATCGGCAGTATTGCTGACGCAATTAATGCCATGTCGCCAGAACAAAAAGCCATGCTTGCCGATATTGCAATGGGTATTGTCGGCTTTACCGGGTTCGCGTTTGCGGCAGGCAAAGTGGTTTCTATAGGCGGCAGCCTTGTTACTATGTACGGCAATATAGCAACGGTGCTTGCCGGGCACCACATCCGCAATAAATTGTTGGAGTATTCCATTATTGGTATAGGCCGGGCATTTACTTTTTTGCGTACAGCGGCGTTGACTGCATTACCACGCATCGGCGCGGCGTTTACGCTTATGCTTTCACCGGTAGGATTGGCAGTTGCTGGCGTAATAGCTGCGGGTTATTTGCTTTACCGTAACTGGGATACTGTAAAACAATGGATTACAGACGTGTTATCTGCTTTAAGCAATGGTTTTAGTGCTGCTTTTGGTATGTGGCGCGCTATTTTGATGACATTTTTAAATTTTGTAGCCAGTGTGTTTGTAGGCGGTTGGAATGCTGCGTGGAATGGGCTGCTGTCCGTTGTAAGTTATGTTGCTGAAGGCACGCGTAGTATTTTTGGCGGCGTGCTTGAAAGTGTGCGCAGCATGTTTAATGGTGTTATTGATAGCATTAACGGCATTCAGATAACTATACCGGCCTGGGTGCCGGGTTTTGGCGGCAGTACCTTCGGCCCGCTTGGCATACCTAAACTGGCAACAGGTACTGATAACTGGCGCGGCGGCCCGGCAATGATACATGACCGCGGTGCGGAAATTGTTGATTTACCAAACGGCACGCGTGTAATTCCACACGATGCTTCGATAACAGCTGCGTATAATATGGGCGCGCGTACCAGTAGCGTTAATCTTGGCGGCATCAGCGTTAATATTTCTGGCGTTACTGTACAGGGCGAAAACGATATTCAAAAACTGGCGGATAAAGTTGCCGCCGCTATTTATGACCAGCTGCAAAAGCGTTCTGTTAACTTAAAGGCAGGTGCTGTATAATGGCTTCTATTTTATCATTTTTAAACCAGGCGGCCGGATATTTAGCCGGTACAGCACTTAATACCGGCTGCAATGTTGTAATTAGCTGCGCCGGCAGTTCGGTGGTATTTCCAATATCACCGGATGGGTTTAAGGTTACTAATCCGTACAATAACAGTACGGTTAACATTAACTCTTTGGGCGATATTAACATGCTGGGTAAGCGCGGGCTTAAAACCATAACGTTTAAAAGCTTCTTTCCGGCGCAAAATTACAGCTTTTTGGAAGAACTTGCCGAAAGCCCGTATCTGTACATAAAAAGGCTGGAAAGCTATGCTGAGCAAAATCAGCCGTGCAGGCTGGCAATCAGCGGCACGAATATAAATACGCCTGTAACGGTTGAAACCCTGGCGTATGAAGAAAAAGACGGTACGTCTGACGTTTATTTTGAATTGAACGTTAGAGAGTACCGTTATATTTTGCCGGCGAGCGAAAAAGCGAATTTGACAACCGGGCTGGCAAGCAGGGTTGCGGAAAGCATTACCGAAAAAACAATAAATTTTTACCCAGGCATGGATTTAATGGACTGCGCAGCTAATGCTGTAAAAATGCTGTTTCCGATAAATGCCCAGGGCGAAAAACAGCTGCGTATTTTTTATGCTTTAGCTAAAAAGGGCGTAACGGCACCGGCAGTATTGCAGGTAACGCAGCAGCAGCTTTTAGTGAACGGCGAAACGGTTACTTTGTGAGGTGGTTAAATGCTTGTTGTAAAATATACGCCGCCTGCATCGGCGCAAAGTGGCGAAACGCTTGACGTAACCGATTATGTAATACGTGCCGTTTGGAGTGGCGATGCTGAACAGGCCGCCCGTAAGCTGGAGCTGGAAGTTGCATATAATTCGCCGGCAAAGGATAAAGCGTTTCAGAATTTGGACTTGCGGCTGGGCGGCAAAATAGAGGCGCTTTATCAAGATGATTATGGGCAGCAGGCGCAGATATTCAGCGGGCGCATTTTTTACCGTAAGCGCGCAACCGATACTTACAACTTCAGCATAGTAGCTTATGATAATATGATTTATCTTGCTAAAAGCAAAGTGCACATGGTATTTAACAATGCTACGGTAACGGATGCTTTTAAGCGTGTTTGCACTGAAATAGGCATAGCTGTTAATGAAAATAATCCGCCGCTGAACACGGTGGTAAGTTTTATTGCAGACGGAAAGAGCTGTACTGAGGTTATTAACATGTTGCTGGAAAAAGCGCGTGCTGATACCGGGCTAAAATATAACGCTGTATCTCTTGACGGTAAAGTTACGCTGGTACAGGCGGGCACTTTGGTTGATGATTACATTGCAAGCGATATTACGGACGTGGTGAAGTCTGAACACAGCGAAAGCTATACCGAAATGATTAACCGCGTAAAAATGGTTGATGAGCACGGCGGCCTGGTGCAAACGCTGTCTGCCGGGGAATATATTGCTGAATATGGCGTTTTGCAGGAGGTTTATAAAATGCAGCCGCCTAAAGACGGCGAAACGGTGGATAATGTAAAGGCCGCCAAAGCGATGCTGAAGTATATTGAAAACGAATCACAGCTTGAAGCGCTTGGCAATATCCAGTGTATTACAGGTTATGCAATTACTATTCAGGAGGAACAGCTGACGGGCAAATTTTTAATTACTGCCGATACACACAGTTTTGAAAATAATGTGCATAAAATGGCTTTGACACTGGAATATATGCCGGAAACAGAAGAAACAGCGGAAATTACTTACAGTTAAGGGACGGTGAAGTATGAAAAGAGCAGAAGACCCATACAAAGGCTTACTGAAGCTGATGGGCAATATCGGTAAAAGCAGCGGGCTTCAGGCAACGCCTGTTATCGGTGAGATTATTACGCCACCGCCTGCGTTGACTGTAAGTTATAACGGTATGGTACTTGACAGCAAGTATTTGTGGATTGATGAGTATTGGCTGCAAGGGCATACCAGAAACGCCAAAGGGCATATTGTAAGTGCTACGCAGAACCGTTCTGGCGGCAGCGGCGACCCTGCTTTTGCAAGCCATAACCATGATATTGATAATGATTATACTGACAGTATTATTTATACCGATACATGGCAGAGCGGCGATAAAGTTTTAATGGTACCGATTGTAGGACAGGACCAGAAAAGCGTTGAACAGTTTGTGATACTTTGCAAACTTAAAAGATTGGACGGAAATTAAAATGGCTAATCCCTTTGTTTTTGGCAGTACGAATGATACCACTGAAAGTTCTGCTTTGCCGGAATTTAAAGAATATGCGTGGGATTTTGCAAAAAATACATTTATTTACGATGGTAACGGGCAGCATAAAATAGTAACGCGCAATGAAGCCATTAAAATATGGGTTTACAAAGCGCTGCTTACTGAACGCTACCGTTACCGCGCGTATTTTGATGATTATGGTGCAGAGCTGGAGCATTTTATCGGTACAGTGCCAAATGATGATAAACAGGCCGGTGAAGTATACCGGTATATTGAAGAAGCGCTGCTTGTCAATCCATATATTTTAGAAGTTGAAAATGTATCTGTTGAACAGGCAGGAAAAGCAATTACCCTTAATATTGCGCTGACTACTGTTTACGGCAGTGCAACACTTGGAATAGAGGTGTAAGGCTTGGAAGAAAAAGTAACTAAAAAAGATGTTTTGGATAGGCTGATAGCGGCTTACTTAAATACTGCACAAGACGGCGTTGCTACTGTCGAGGGCAGCTTTACAAGCGATACACTGGCGGCCAACGCAGTAGAGTTTGAAAAAGCGTATGGCGAAATTAAACTGGTGCTGGAAGCTGCCTTTGCACAAACATCGTGGGGTGAATATTTAACTGCCCGCGCTGAAGAACACGGCGTAATGCGGCAGGCGGCAACGCATGCGCTTGTTGTTTTAACCGTTGCCGGTAGAGCAGGGAGTACTATACCTTTGGCATCGCTTTTTGCTACGGCTGACGGTAGAAACTTTGAAACGGTTGAAGATGCCGTAATTGGTGAAGACGGCAGTGTTGATGTAAGAGCACAGTCGCAGGGAAGCGGCAGTGAAAATAATGTTGCGGCTGGAACTATAACTAAAATTCCGGTTGGCATTTATGGAGTCAGCAGCGTAAATAACGCGGCTGCCGCCTATGACGGTTTTGATGAGGAAACGGATGCTGCGCTTTTAGAAAGGCTGCTGTTTAAAGTACGGCAGCCGTCTACCAGCGGCAATGTTTATCATTACCAGCTTTGGGCAACTTCTGTTGCCGGAATTGGCGCTGTAAAGGTGTTGCCACTGTGGAATGGCAATGGCACGGTAAAAGTTTTGGTTGTTGACGCTGAAATGGGCGTGCCTTCTGAGGATTTGTTGCAAAATGTGCGTAATGAAATAGCCGCCAATGCGCCCATCGGCGCGACAGTAACAGTTGCTGCACCAGAAACGCTGACTGTTAATGTTGCATTAAAAGTAACTGACGGAGTTGGAAATAGTGACGGTATTAAACAGGTTTTAAATGATTATTTTAAAGAAACGGTTTTTGAAGCTGACAATATATCGTATGCGCATATTGGAAAAACGATTTTAAGCGAATATGTAAAAACTGGTGTGCTGGATTATGCTAATTTAACCGTTAACGGTGGTACGGTAAATATTCCTGTTGCTGATGGGCAGCTTCCTATTGTAGGGCAGGTGACTCTCAATGAATAACTGGCTGCGTCAAAACAAAGTTGATATATTAAAATATTTGCCGGATTTTTTAAGTAAAGATAACCGCTTTATGGCAGTTGGCATTGCTGGCAATAATGAACACGAAAAATTAAGAGCGGCTGTTGCTGATATTTTAAACCAGCTTTTTGTAAATACTGCAACCTGGGGACTTGATTTGTGGGAAGAATTTTGTGGGCTGCAAACCAATGCTAATGACGCTTATGCTCAGCGGCGCGCACGCGTGCTTGATTTTTTAAATGCAAACCAGGTATCAACTTTGGAATTTATTACATATTTGGTAAACAGATATGTTGCGGATGGCACAGGAATTGTTGAAGACCACGCGGAAAATTATAGCCTTGATATATTTTTGCCGGATAATAAGATAACGAGCTTTGAGGATTTGGAAAAAGCGCTGCGCATTTATGTACCGGCGCATATTGCCTGGCGCTATTTGGCTTATGTAAATGTATCGGGCAGTATTTATGCCGGTGGTATAGTGACGGGCTACATAAAAATGAATATTGAAGCGGATACTGATTATGCTATTGAGTTTGACGGTCCGGCGGAACCTGTTAATGTCGGCGTTGTGACAAGTGGTTATATTATCAATATTCCAGCAGAATTTTATGTATAATTGGGGGTATAAAAATGGCTGAAACACAAAATACAGGTCAATTTGCAAAAACTATTGTTACTGATGTTGGTAAAGACATGATTGCAAAATCGCAAAATGGGCAGACTTTGACATTTAGTCGCGTGGCGTTAGGTGATGGCCTTGTAGGCGAAGAAGAAGACGTAACTAAATTTACAGCTGTAAAAAATGAGCGTCTTAGCCTTCCGATAGCCAAATATTCTAATTTAGGAAATGGACAGTTCCAAATACAATTTCGTTTAACTAATTCTCAGGTTGAAAGTGGTTTTTGGCATCGCGAAATCGGCATAATGGCCAAGATTGATAACGGCCAGGAACAGCTTTATGCTTATACTACAGCTGGTAATAAAGCAAGTTTTATTTATGATAAAACAACGCCAGTAGAAGAACGTATTGTCAATGTTAACTTTGTTATTGGTAATGCACAGAATTTAGAAGTAATAATTAATAGCAGCGTTATATATGCAACTATTGAGGATTTAGAAGAAGCGTTAGATGCGCATGACGCTGGCACAGACGCGCATGAACCTGCTTTTGATGCGCATAATGCTGCTGATGATGCGCATAAAGATTTTACTGGCGCAACGGCCAAGGCCGCTGGTAAACGTGGCATGGTTCCGGCACCGGCAGCAGGCGACCAGAACAAAGCGTTATTTGGCGATAAATCGTATAAGTCAGTAGTACAAAGCATTAACGGCATTACACCTGACGCTGGCGGCGGCATAACGCTTGTTACTGGTATTAATATGCTTGCCCGCAATCAAGCATACCAGTACGGTGACATTGCTTACAGTAATAACCTTCCGTCATGGGCATATTTGTATTGTGTAACCGCCGGTACAACGGCAGCCGAAGAACCAAGTTTTACCAGTGTTAACGCAATGGGACAGTACATTACTGATGGCACAGTAAAATGGATTGTTGACGATGTGCGCTTTAATACGCCTGTTGGCGTAGTTTTTTATGACAGCTACCTTCACGCTGGCTGCGTTAAATATAATGGTGCGACTGTTCAACGCAGCGATTATGTTCGAATCGCAAAAATAGCAACGGATGAAAATTTGTGGACAGAAAGCCCATCGACAGAACCTTGGAAATTTGGTGTAGGGGACGGAAGCACTACGATGACACTTCCAGATTTCCGAAGCAGGTTTATCGAGGGCAGTGATAGTACAGGCGTTATACAGCCAGGTATACCTAATATTACTGGTGAAATTCAGATGGGACAACCAAACGGTAATGGTAACTCGATAGGGATAAGGCTGGCAACAGGTGCATTCTATGGAACGAGAAGCGGAACCGGTGCTGGGGCATCTGGCGGCACAACAGGAAGTACTGCGTTCGCTATGTCAGCTCAACGTTTAAACAGCATTTATGGCGCGTCCAATACCGTACAACCGCCCGCTATCACATTAATACCTCAAATCAAATATTGAGGGCAGTGATAACGTTGGCGTTGTGCAGCCAGGATTACCTAATATTACTGGCAGCATGTGTTGGCCTTTTATTGGTTATACAGGCAATGCGACTTTAACAGGCGCATTTAATAAGGGTACAACAATAGATATACAAACGGCTTCGCCAGGTGAAGCTGCACGAAATCCGAATATAGTAAATTTTGACGCAAGTTTATCCAACGAAATTTATGGCCTTTCTTCAACAGTCCAACCCCCGGCATTAACTCTTATTCCACAAATTAAATTTTAAATTTGCAGGGCAGTGATAATACCAGCGTAGTAGCACCGGGACTGCCAAACATTACTGGATATAGACACATTCAAGGTATTGAAGGAGGATATTCGGATGATGAAAACTCTGCACTACGATTAATTTCTACTTCATTATCTCAAGCGCGTTTAGGGCATGATGCTACACGTTTTAATGATGTCTACGGAATTGCATTTAACGCTTCGTGGTCTAATCCAATTTATGGTGCAAGCATTAGTGTGCAACCAGCAAGTTTGAGACTAATTGCGCAAATTAAATATTAAAATCTTATTTGCGGTATTAAACTTATTGCGTTTGGCTGAACCGTATCACTTGCTCCGTAAATGGCATTACTGTTTGCAGCATTAAAATATATAGTTCTTTTAACCCCGGCAGAAGGTGAACCACAATTTTGTTTGTTTTCATCACTATAAGTTAAGGCACCGGAGATTAAATTTTCGTACGCCATAAATCCGCCTACACTGCCGGTAATATTTGGCAATCCGGGCGCTATAACAGAAGGCGTATCACTGCCCTTCTTCTAAAACTTGATTTGGGGTATCAGTGAAATAGCGGAAGGCTGTACGGTCAAACTGTTGCCATATATGTTGTTGCTATTAGCAGCACTCATGCCAACAGTATATACGTTATTATCTCTATACAAATTGGAATCATAGCCTAACGAATATTGATTAACAGTTACATTTGCGTTATAAAACGCACCACTACGTACATTACCAAGTTGTGTTGTTAATTGGCCAAAAGTGCCAACAATATTAGGTAGGCCCGCTGCAATAACAGCGGCATTATCACTGCCCTAACTGTTAAAACTTTATCTGTGGTATTAATGCTATTGATGCTGGCTGCACGGTGTTGCAATCATTTCGATATATTGTACTGCATCGCGCTGCATCAAATGTCGCAGACACTATCTTAACGCTATTGCCTGCCATCACACCTTGACTGGAAGCTGTATGCGAAAAAGCACCACTTGTTCCAGTGTCATAATAGTAATAGGTTAAGCCGCCAGTAATATTAGGCAGTCCAGCTGAAATAGTACCAACGTTATCACTGCCCTAATTAGTATTTTATCTGCGGCAATAACATTATTGCAGGCGGCTGCACGGTGTCGCTTGCACCGTAAACAGCATTAGAACGGCTTGCATCAAAATGCACACGCGCATTTTGATAGCCACCTTCTCGAACACCACCAGTCGTTGGTGGGTCTGCATAAAAAGCGCCGCTGGTTTCGCCGCTCTCTAAGCTATCTTTAATACCGCCAAAATATCCCAAAATATTCGGCAGTCCAGGCGGTTTAATAGTTGGGGTATCACTGCCCTACACGCCTAATATTTAATTTGTGGAATAAGTGAAATAGCAGACGGTTGAACGGTTGAACTTGCACCATAAATACTGCTGCTACGGCTGGCATTAATGTTATATGTTACGCTGCCTGAATTAGCCTGATTTGCGTGTGCAGAATATGCAACGCCACCACCGTTGGAGTTAGTAAAGCAGCCGTTTGCCCACATGCCTTCTACGCCTTTGCTCCATCCAAAATTACCGGTTATATTGGGCAGTCCAGCATTTATAATTCCTACGCTATCACTGCCCTGTAAAAAGAAAGGATGAATAAAAATGACCAAAACAGTTTATTGTTATGATGAAAAAAATTATTATGAAAAAACTTTAACGCTTGACAAAAGCGACATCAGCCCGTCCGGGCTCTGGAACATTCCGGCGCGCTGCACTGAAATAGAACCACTCGCAGAAAAAGAAGGTTACAAGGTTAAGTGGAATGGTAGCAGTTGGGAATATGAACAAGAAGAACAGCCAGAACCTGAACCCGAACCTACATTTGGAGAATTGCAACAACAGAAATTGCGTGAAGTGGACGCGTGGACTGCATCTAAAATCACTGGTGGATTTGTATCAAGTGCTAGCGGCGAACCTGTAACGTATGATAGTGATAAAGACACGCAGCTTACAATGCAGGGTATTGCACTGAACGTAAACACAGAACTTTTTGCAGAAAAATACCCGACTGGCTGCCCGGTACGCGGATATGCACAAGGCGCAGAAGAAAAAACTATTTATATGCTTAGTGCTGAACAAGTAATGAACTGGTGTGCTGACCTGAGTATCCACATAGGCACGTGCAAGCAGGCGGGATGGGCAAAGCAGGCAGAAGTACAAGCTGCGACCACGAAAGAAGAATTGAATGCCATTGTTTTAGACTGATTATGCCTAAAACACGCAGGACGCTGATAAATAGCGGCTTTGAAAGCTATTTTAACCGCAAAGTAAAAACAGTGCCATATTAGTACCAACAAAACGCAGGTACAGCAAGGCCTTACAGTTTGTGGACACGAAAAAATTAGTGCCACGTTAGTACCAGCTACGGCAAAAGGTCAATGGTTTTGCGTAACTGCGCAATGGTTTTATGCGTATACACGCCTTTTGTTATATCCTTTTCGGCGTGGCCCAAAATCAGCTTTACACAGTGTGGGTTTGCCTTGGTATTATCAAGCCACGTTGCCAGTGTGTGTCGGCACTCGTGCGGGGTATGTTTGCAATGTGTAACCTGCATTACTTTTTTAAAACGTGCAAATAACAGGCGGTAATTTATGGGTGTAACATCATCAAGCATAATTAAATGGCTGCCGGGCTGCTGCATCCAAAATTCAAAGTAGGGTAATGTTCGCTTGCTAATTGGTATTATGCGGTTACTGCTGCTTTCGGTTTTGCTTTTGCCAATCTTAAAAATGCGGCGTTTTAAAGATACGTCCTTTTTTAGCACGCCTGCAAATTCTGATGGGCGAGTGCCAGCGTAGCACATCATTACTACGCACATTGCCCAGCATGCAAGCGGGTGTGTAACATCATCGGCAATGACACGTACGCGGTTTAATTGGCGGGTGTTAAAGGGCGTTTTTGGGTATTTGCGTTTATGCTTATCAATCGTGACATACTGGCTGTAATCAACGGCATCGCTGCCCAAAATGCCGAATTTAATTGCATAGTTATAGCAGTGATGCATAACAGTGCGTACCTTTTTCTGCGCATCGTGATTGCCGCCGCTGTCGCGGGTATCGGTAATTATTTGTTGTAAATCGGCAGTGCGCAAAGCTGATATGGGTTTATCCCATATCCGGCGGCAATGGTTAAATGATGATTGGTAATTAGCTATGGTGGTATCGTCCAGTTCGCGTCCTTTAAAGGTTTCGCTGCAAACAAGGTTATAAATTTGGGCAAATGTAGCCTGCTTATAACTTTTAAGGTAACGTTCCGGGTGTGTGCCGTAGTCGGCCAGCATTAAAAGCCCGTCCTCGTAAGTTTCGGCGTCGCCGATATAAACCTGCTTACCGTTAACGGTAGCACGTACCATTGCAGGTTTTGCACGATTAGCATCTTTTCTCATTGTAATGCTACCTTTGCCATTGGCACGCTTTGGTGGTTTTTGTTTTAATAACATATTTATCACGCTCCTGTAATAAGTATACAGGGGCTTTTTATTTGTACAAAAAGGGGGTGGTTAAATTGATTGAGTTTATTTTAGGTTATGTTGCTGGTATGGTTATTACAGTATTGACGCTTATGTTTTTCATGGGCGCCGCTGGAGGTAAAAGATGAACAGTTTAATGCAAATTTTTGATGATATTTTTGACTTTATAAAGAATTTGGTGCCAACCGGGGCCGAACAGTGGCTGCTTGGCATCGGCGCGGCAATCGGGCTGGGAATATCAATTGCGGTAGGGGGCATGGATAAAATGATATATGCGCTGATAGCGTTAATGATTTTAGATTATGCCACCGGCATTATTGCTGCCTGCCGCACTGGGCAGTGGGATAGCAGCACCGGCTTTGTTGGGCTGGCTAAAAAGGCTGTTATTTTGGGCGTGGTTGCGTTATGTAATACTGTTGATACTGCGATGGATACGCATACACTGCGGCAGATGGCAATCTGCGCTTATGCCCTTAACGAAGCTGGCAGTATCGTTGAAAACATTGACCGCGCAGGATGGGGTGAGCACATACCTGCTTTCATCCGCAACGCGTTGGCAAGGCTGCAAAGCACCACAGAAAATAAGGACGGTGAGACAAAATGATTTTTAAAAGGGTAAAACCAAAAGACTATAACCTGCAATTTACTGATTTGACGCCGCGCGATGATACCAGCCACATCGTTATACATCATACCGGCAACCCGACAGACGATGACCTTTCTGCCGAACAGCTGCACCGCAGTCACCTTAATTTGGGCTGGTCCGGTATCGGATATCACTTTATCGTGCGCAAAGACGGCACGGTAGAACTTGGCCGTCCTAATTGGGCAGTAGGTGCGCACGCCGAAGGCTTTAATTACTGTTCTATCGGCATCCACGTATGCGGCAACTTTAATCTTGCCGAACCTACCGAAGCACAGCTTAACGCTTTGCCGATGTTGATTGCAGACATCTGCGAAGCTTATGGTTTAATTGCCAGTGACAGCATTGTGATGGGCCACCGTGACCTTATGGCAACGGATTGTCCCGGCAATAATCTTTACAAGCAGCTTGACACAATCCGTGGAAATGCCGAGTGGTATAGAAACCATTAATGAGTAGGTAACGAGTAGGTAACGAGTAAATAACGAGTAGCTAAAAGCGAGGTGAGCATTATGGTAACTGCAAGTTAAATTGCAAAATCAAAGATTTTTGCAAAGTTAGGAGGTGAAAACCATGCAGACTATTAAAGCAATCGTTGCTGACAAGTATTTTTGGCTGGGCGTGCTGTTCGGCTTTGCTTTGGGTGTATTACATCATTATTACGCCTTATGATTTTAAAAAACCGCCTGCACAGTTGGCGTATGCGTTGATTTTAAACAGTAACGCATATACTTTTATGTAAAGCTACTAAAAACTGCGCACGCGCCAAAAATGGCGGTATAAACGAAATAAGGAGAAAACTATGAAAAAGAAACATATAATATTAGGTATTTTAGTCATTTTATATTGTGTCATTACTTATTTAACATTTACTACCGATAATTTAATAGGTTTTATAGCATCGTATGTAACTACAAATCTGCTTGCTTTACTTATCGGTGGATTTATAGGTTATAGTGCAGCTTTTATCGGTAACTTGCCGCACTAAGAGGTAAAAAATGGAAAATGAACAGAAAAAATCTGATAATCATAATCGTATTTACATTATTATCATTGCTGTGGTGCTTTGCACCGCATTTTATAGCTTCGTGCGAAGCTGCGGAAATGATGCAGGAACAGCAGAAGTGCATCAGCGTACAGATACAACAGTGGAATGCATTGAAAAAGAACACACAAATGCTGGAAGCGAACTTGATAATGCTACAAGACAGCTTGACAGCGCAGGAGCAGCGGCAAAGCGAGCTGATGAATTTATTACAGCAAGCCAGGAACGAGTTGCAGAAAACACAGCAGGACTTGCGGACTGCCAGCGCATCGCTGGCGAGTGTCGAAAAATCGTTGCGGACTGCAACCGAATATACGCAGAAGCTGAAAAAGCAAATAGAAGCGGAACGGGAAGCGGCGGCGGAAGCTAAAGAACGTGCATACTGGAAGGGCTGGCTTAATGGTTTTTGTGTAGGGCTGGCTGGTGGCGTGATTGCTTTGGCGACAAAATAACTTGACAGATAATAATAAATTTTGTTACAATTAATACCTTATCATATAGTGTAAAATGTATTCTGCGATTGACATAACCTGTAAAAGTGCGAAAACCGGTATCAGGTTACTGATGCCGGTTTTACTTAGTGATTTGATAAAATGTATTTACAACTATGCATTAAGCTATTTTTTTATTAAAATAAAATTGAAATTCAAAATAATTTTTGGTGAAATGCACTTTTGTGGTTCGTTTTTTATCAACTAAACTCCACCATTTTTTTATAAGTATATATTGTGCCCGTTTATTAAGGACTATAAATTTTTCTGTTTCTGAACACAACAGTAAAATTTGTAGTCCTTTTCGTTTTAATGTAGCATATGGAGATGGATATGATGGAAAAACGCCTGCTCATTTATAAAACTGCGCTGTTGATTATTGGTTCGATAGTTGCCGCTTACGGCATTATGTTGGCTATGGGCGCCGGCTTTGGCGGCGCAACACTGGCTGTATTGTGGCAGGGAATGTCTGTAACTTTCGGAATGTCGCTCGGCATGGCTTCTTTTATTGTAGCGGCAGCCATGCTTATAATTTCCTTGTTTTATGACCGCAGGCAGATAAACGCCGGTACAATCGTATATCAAATTATATATAGTTTTTTCGTTGATGTATTTGCCAAAATTAATGTTTATCCCGAACAGGCTTGGCTGCGTTTGGCAGTTATGTGCGTTGGTATTATAATTTTTGCTGCCGGTACAGGTGCTTACGCTGCTGCTGATTTGGGCAAAGGTTCTTATGAGGCGCTGACGTTTTCTCTGGCAGAAAAAAATAACTGGCCCGTCAAAACTGTCCGTACAGCACTGGATGCTTTATTGGTTGTTTCCGGCGTGCTGCTCGGAGGAAAGTTTGGCATATGTACAGTGTTTACTGTTTTGTGTTCGGGACTTGTTATTCAGCGCAGCGCCGAATTTTGCAGTTTGATGCTGGCAAAAGCGGCGCATAGGGCGGACTAAAATTTGCATGCTGCGGCAGCAAATGATAAAATACGTTTTATAAATTATTTGTTTTTAGAAAGGAACCCTATGGAAAGCTGGAACATACACGAAGCGGTTGAATATTATAAAGGGCAGGACGCGCCGCAGAATCAGTTTGCGCTGGTGGAACTGCTGAAGGAAGCACAGGAGCATAACAGCGGCGTGCTTACGGACTGCCTTATTGAAGATATTGCCGTGCTTTTAAACATTAAAGTTACTTTTTTAAACGCCGTTATTAAGCGTTACCCAAGTTTAAAAACGGCGCAGGCTCCGCACAGGCTGGAGGTTTGCGGCGGTAAAAATTGCGCTGCCAATGGTTCGGCGGCGCTGTTAAAGCATATCCGCGGGGCGTACGGAGCAGAAAGCGGAGGCATCAGCACCAAGGGCGGCTTTAGTTTTAAAATTTGCGGCTGCTTGAAGCACTGCGGCAAAGGCCCGAATATTAAATGGGACGGCGAAATTTATAACGCGGCAACGCCGGAGCTGATTAAAAAGCTGGCCGGCAGATGAATGCCTGCGGATTAAAGTGCGGCGGTATTGACGATAACAGAGCGGCCTGCTTTTTTAAACGGCAAACAACTAAAATAATGCTTGCACAACTTGCCGCGCTATGCTACAATATATAAGCGTTAATATCGACATGCTATATAGAGTCTTTTGTAAAGTGAGGTGCAATCGAATGAAAGAAGGAATCCATCCGAAATATGGTGAAGTTAAAGTTACCTGCGCATGCGGTAACACTTTTATGACCGGCTCTGTTAAACCGGAACTGCGCGTGGACGTTTGCTCCAAATGCCATCCGTTTTTCACCGGCCAGCAGCGTAACGTAGCTGCCCGCGGCCGTATCGAAAAATTCAACAAACGTTATGGAAAATAATTTACCGACAGCAGAGCGAAAGCTCTGCTGTGTTTGTATATGGAGTTTGTTTGAGGGAATATTATGAATAAGAAACCAAATGTTGGCGGACAGGCTGTAATAGAAGGCGTAATGATGCGCGGAAAAACGCATGTTGCCGTTGCCGTAAGGCAGCCGGACGGTGAAATTTCCGTTGATGTGCGCCCGGTAAACAGTATTTCCGACCGCTATCCAATACTAAAAAAACCGTTTTTGCGCGGCGTTGTGTCGCTTGTAGAATCGCTCGTTATGGGTATGAAGGCGCTGGCTTATTCGGCGCAGGTATCGGGCGATGAAGACGAAAAGCTCGATTCCAAAGAGATGGCGCTTACCATTGCCGTTTCGGCAGGGCTTGCCATTTTGCTCTTTATAGTTATTCCAACCTGGTCTATGCGCTTTTTAACCGGCGTTACTCAGGACCACATGGCTTTGAATTTAGCCGAAGGCGTGCTGCGTATGGCAATTTTTCTGGCATATATCGCGGCTATTTCTTCGATGAACGATATTCAGCGCGTGTTCCAGTATCACGGTGCTGAACATAAAACAATTTACACTTATGAAGCGGGGCTACCGTTAAAAGTAGAAAACGTGCGCCCGTTCAGTACGCTGCATCCACGCTGCGGCACTAACTTTTTGATGATTGTCATGCTGATAAGCATGTTTATTTTTACTTTTCTGGGCTGGCCAAGCCTTTTGGAGCGTATTGCTTCGCGTATTATTTTAATGCCTGTAATTGCAGGCGTAAGCTACGAGCTTATCCGTTATGCCGGTGCGCATACCGATAATCCGCTGGTACGCATTGCCATTACGCCGGGGCTTTTGCTGCAAAAACTAACCACGCGCCAGCCGGATGACAGCCAGATTGAAGTGGCAATTGCTTCGCTGAAAGCGGTTGTGCCGCCGGAAGATTTGGCGCAGGAACCGGAAACTTGCCCGGAAGAAAAATTAGTAGGAGAACCTAATGCAGGATAAATTACAGGCACTTGAAGATAAATATCTTGATTTGGAAGCAAAAATAAGCGACCCCGATGTAATTGCCAACCAGGCAGAATGGCAAAAATACGCGCGTGCGCATGCCAAACTGACCGATGTTGTTGCCGCTTACCGCGAATATAAAATTTTGGATAAAGCCAGAGAAGAAGCGGAAGAAATTATTGCCGACGGCAGCGACAGGGAACTTGCGGCAATGGCGCAGGAAGAACTGAAAGAACTTAAGCCGCAGCTGGCAGAATACGAAGAACGGCTTAAAATTTTGCTTTTGCCTTCTGATCCCAACGACGACAAGAACGCGATTGTGGAAATACGCGGCGGTGCTGGCGGCGAGGAAGCGGCACTGTTTGCGGGCGTATTGTTCCGCATGTATCAGCATTATGCTGAAAGCCGACGCTGGAGCCTTGAAATAATGGATGCCAGCCCGACGGAGCTCGGTGGGTTTAAGGAAATAGTTTTTCAGCTGAGCGGACAGGGTGTTTTTGGGCGCATGAAATTTGAAAGCGGCGTGCACCGCGTGCAGCGTGTGCCGGAAACCGAATCGCAGGGGCGTGTGCATACTTCCACCGTTACGGTGGCGGTGCTGCCGGAAGCGGAAGAAGTGGACATTGACATTAACCCTGCTGATTTAAGAATTGATACTTACCGTGCGGGCGGCGCAGGCGGCCAGTACGTAAACAAAACCGAATCGGCGGTGCGCATAACGCATATACCTACCGGCATTGTGGCACAGTGCCAGGACGAAAAATCGCAGCTTAAAAACCGCGAAAAATGTATGCGCGTGCTCCGCAGCCGCGTTTTGGAAATGGAACAGGAAAAGCAGCGCGCGGCAACGGCTCAGGACCGCAAAAATCAGGTTGGCACCGGTGACCGCAGCGAGCGTATCCGCACTTATAACTATCCGCAGGGGCGTGTTACCGACCACCGCATTGGTTTAACCCTGCACCGTCTGGACGCGGTTTTAAACGGCGATTTGGACGAAATTTTAGACGCACTGATTACGGCGCAGCAAAGCAAGCTGCTGCAGCAGGTGAAATAAAATGACAGCAAAACCTATATGGACTATTGCTAAGGTGCTGGACTGGACAAAGCAGTATTTCGCAGAGAAAGGGTTGGAAAATCCTCGCCTGGATGCGGAAATACTGCTTTGTTCCGTTTTAAAGTGCCAGCGTATAACTTTATATGTGCATTTTGACCAGCCGCTTGAAGAACACGAGCTGGCGCAGTACCGCGGTTATGTGGCGCGGCGTGCGGCGGCTGAGCCTTTGGCGTATATTTTGGGCCGCCGCGCTTTTATGAAATACGATTTTAAAGTAACGCCGGATGTTTTGGTGCCGCGGCCGGAAACCGAACTTTTGGTTGAATGCACGGCAAAACTGGCGGGCTTTATTGAAAAGCCGCAGATTCTTGACATAGGCACGGGCAGCGGTGCTATTATCGTATCGCTTCTGGATATGCTTCCGGAGGCGCACGGCACGGCAGTTGATGTGTCGCCGGGGGCGCTTGCCGTTGCCAAAGAAAACGCGGCAAACATTGGCGTTGCGGAGCGGCTGCAGTTTGTACGCAGCGATTTATATTCCGCGCTGCCGCGTGACGCCGTATTTGATGTGATAATTTCCAACCCTCCGTATATACCGAGCGCCGATATTGCAGGCCTTGCGGCAGACGTTAAGCGTGAACCGCGCCTTGCGCTGGACGGCGGGGCGGACGGGCTTAATTTTTACCGCCGCATTATTGCCGGGAGTACGGCGCATTTAAAAGATGGCGGTTTTATGGCGTTTGAAATTGGCATTAACCAGGGCAGCGCCGTTGCGGATTTATGCCGCAGCCACGGTTTTGGCGTTGTGGCCGTGCGCCGCGATTATGCCGGCATAGAACGGATGGTTTTTGCAGCGAAAGAAGGAACTACTTATGCAGACGCGTTATTGGAACTTGCAAAATGATACGGACGGCGTAATGCTGCGTGAAGCGGCTGCGCTGATAAAACAGGGAGAAGCCGTTGCATTCCCTACGGAAACGGTTTACGGGCTTGGCGCCGACGGCCTTAACGGCGAAGCGGTGCGCAAAATTTTTGAAGCCAAAGGCCGCCCGAATGACAATCCGCTTATTTTGCACATTGCAGATAAAGAAGATATTTTAAAATTAACAACCGGGCTTACAAAACAGGCGCAGCTTTTAATTGAAAAGTTCTGGCCCGGGCCGCTGACGGTAATTGTTGCCAAAAGCAGTATCGTGCCTGATGAAGTAAGTGCCGGGCTTGACACGGTGGCTGTGCGTATGCCGTCGCACCCGGTGGCGGCGCAGCTTATCCGCCTTGCCGGAACGCCTGTGGCAGCGCCCTCGGCAAATTTATCGGGCAAACCGAGCCCGACCGATGCCGAAACGGTGCTTGCCGATATGCAGGGGCGCATTGCCGGTATTATCGACGGCGGTGCATGCACTGTAGGCGTGGAATCAACCATAGTTGATACTACAGGCGAAGTGCCTGTTATTTTGCGCCCGGGCGGAATTACGCGCGAACAGCTGGAAGAAGTTTTGGGCAGAGTGGAGCTGGACCCTGCCCTTGCCGGAGCAGAAACCTTAAAGCCGCGTGCACCGGGCATGAAGTACCGCCATTATGCACCGAAAGCAAAAATGTATGTTGTTGAAGATAAAGAGGCGCTGAAGCTTCTGCCGCTTTTGGCAAAAGAAGCAGCAAAATTTACTACCGCAGCGGTAATTTGCGGCGGCGAAGCTGCGGAATCCATGCAGCGCGCGCAGAATTTGCACATTTTAAACTGGGGCGTCGGTACAACGGAACTTGCCGTTAAATTGTACCGCCTGCTGCGCCGGTGCGATAAGCTGGGCGTGGGCATTATTTTTTCCGAAGGGGTAACGGAAGACGGCATTGGCCTTGCGGTTATGAACCGCATGCGCAAAGCGGCCGGGCGGCAGGTGCTTACGGCAGCCGATATTGAAGCGCTGTTAAAAAACAGTACGCAACTTAAAAGTTTTGTGTTAAAATAACAATAATAGCAATATATTATAAAAAGACAGAGGGTGACTGTAATGAAAATCGCAATGGGAAGCGATCACGGCGGTATCCATCTTAAAAACCATTTAAAAGATTATCTGGAGCTTAAAGGTTACGAGGTAATTGACAAAGGCACTTATACCGAAGAATCGTGCGATTACCCGGATTATGCTGCCAAAGTAGGGCATGCCGTTACCGGCGGCGAAGCCGATTTGGGCATACTTGTATGCGGCACCGGGCTTGGTATTTCCATAGCGGCCAACAAAATTAAAGGCGTGCGCGCAGCAGTTTGCGGCGACGTATACAGCGCAAAAATGAGCCGCGAGCACAACAACGCCAATATTCTGGCTTTGGGCGAACGCGTAACCGGCGTTGGCCTTGCCGAAATGATTGTAGATGTCTGGCTGCATACCGAATTTGCAGGCGGACGCCACGAACGCCGCGTAGAAAAGATTATGGCGCTGGAGGCGGAAGGCTGATGAATAAGGAAGAACTTGCTGCTGAAGCGCAGCGGGCAGTTGAAGAACTGATAGAAGTTTCCGGCTGCCGTGCAGGTCAGGTTCTTGTTGTTGGCTGCAGCACCAGTGAAATTGTCGGCGGCAAAATAGGCACCTGCGGCTCTGAAGAAGCGGCGCAGGCAGTTTTTGCAAGCATTTACAGCACTGCCAAAAAGCACGGGCTGTACCTTGCTTTTCAGTGCTGCGAGCATTTAAACCGCGCTTTGGTAACGGAACGCGAAGCCATGGAAAAATTTGGCTGGGAAGAAGTTACCGTGCGCCCCATGCCTCATGCAGGCGGTTCTATGGCAACTGCGGCTTACGATAATTTTACTGACCCGGTAGTGGTTGAAAGCATTAAAGCGCATCTTGGCATTGATATCGGCCAGACTTTAATCGGCATGCACCTTAAACGTGTTGCCGTGCCGGTGCGCCTTGCACAGAAAACTATCGGCGCGGCCATAGTTACGGCAGCGCGTACACGCCCGCCCCTTATCGGCGGTGAGCGTGCGCATTACCCAGAAAAACGCTGATTTTGTTAATTTTGCAGTTTAATAAAACTCATGGAGGGACTTAAATGAATTTGGAAAAACTTGCAGTATGTGACCCCGAAATTGCTGCGGCTATCGGTGAAGAACTCGGACGCCAGCGCAATAAAATTGAACTGATTGCTTCCGAAAACTTTGTCAGCCCCGCAGTAATGGAAGCGATGGGCAGCGTGCTGACCAACAAATATGCGGAAGGCTACCCCGGCCACCGCTATTACGGCGGCTGCGAATATGTAGACAAGGTAGAAACCCTTGCCATTGAACGTGCCAAAAAACTGTTCGGCGCAGAACACGCCAATGTGCAGGCACATTCCGGCGCCAATGCCAATACGGCAGTATACTTTGCCTTTTTGCAGCCGGGCGATACCATTATGGGCATGAACCTGTCGCAGGGCGGGCATCTTTCCCACGGTTCACCGGTTAATATTTCCGGTAAATATTATAATGTAGTCCCTTACGGAGTTACGCACGAAACCGAGCGCATTGATTACGACGAATTTGCGCGCATTGCCAAAGAAGCTCAGCCGAAGCTGATTGTTGCCGGTGCAAGTGCTTATCCGCGCGTAATTGATTTTGAACGCATGGCAGAAATTGCCCACAGCGTTGGTGCCATTTTCATGGTAGATATGGCCCACATTGCAGGGCTTGTTGCAGCAGGCCTGCATCCCAGCCCTGTTCCCTATGCAGATATTGTTACCACAACCACGCACAAAACTCTGCGCGGCCCGCGCGGCGGCCTTATTTTGTGCAAGGAAAAATATGCCAAACAAATCGACAAGGCTATTTTCCCCGGCGTGCAGGGCGGCCCGCTGATGCATGTTATTGCTGCCAAAGCAGTTGCGCTTGGTGAAGCGCTGAAACCTGAATTTAAAGAATATGCCAAACAGATTATCGCCAACTGCCAGGCTCTTGCCGAAGGCCTTATTGCCGAAGGCTTCCGCCTTGTTTCCGGCGGTACGGATAACCACCTTTTGCTGGTCGACGTGCGCGGACAGAAAATGACCGGCAAAACCGCAGAACACCTGCTGGACGAAGTTGGCGTAACCTGCAATAAAAATACCATTCCGTTTGACCCTGAAAGCCCGTTTGTTACCAGCGGCATCCGCCTTGGCACTGCTGCCGTAACCACCCGCGGCTTTAAAGAAGCTGATATGAAAGAAGTTGCAGCTATCATCGGGCTTGTGCTTAACAACCCCGAAGATGCTGAAAAACAGGCAGAAGCAGCACAGCGCGTTGCGGCATTGTGCGCAAAATATCCAATGTATCCCATGCTGTAACAGATAATGAAATTTCCTAAGGAGGAGATTTGCATGCAGATAACCGTTGTAGAACATCCCCTGATTAAACACAAACTTTCCAAAATGCGCGACATTAACTCTACTTCCCGCGATTTCCGCGAATGGCTTGACGAAATTGCCATGCTGATGACCTATGAAGTAACGCGCGACCTTGAACTGGACGAAATGCCGGTACAGACCCCGATTTGCGAAACCACCGGCTACAAGCTGCACAACAATATCGTTGTTGTGCCCATCCTGCGCGCCGGCCTTGGCCTTTTAAGCGGTGTGCTGCGCATGATTCCGAATGCCCATGTTGGCCATATCGGTTTGTACCGTGATGAAAAAACTCTGGAGCCGCATGAATATTACTGCAAAATTCCGCCCGATAAAGACCCGATTACCATTGTTGTAGACCCGATGCTGGCAACCGGCGGCAGTGCGGAAGCGGCAATTACCATGCTGAAAAAACGCGGCCTTAATAATATCCGCTTTATGTGCCTTGTAGCAGCACCGGAAGGCGTTGAAGTGCTGAACAAAGCACATCCCGACGTTAAAGTTTATACGGCGGCGCTGGACGAAAAGCTTAACGAGCACGGCTACATTGTACCGGGTCTCGGTGATGCCGGCGACCGTATTTTCGGCACGAAATGAGTATGGATACAAGGCCGGACTGGGACCACTACTTTATGGAAATTGCCCGCGTGGTAAGTAAGCGCAGCACCTGTTTGCGCCGCAGTGTAGGCGCCGTAATTGTAAAAAACAGGCAGATTGTGGCTACGGGCTATAACGGCACGCCTTCGGGGCTTGAACACTGCGCCGTTACCGGCTGCCTGCGCGAGCAGCTTAAAGTTCCTTCCGGCAAAATGCACGAACTGTGCCGCGGCATCCATGCCGAGCAAAACGCCGTTGTGCAGGCGGCTTTTCATGGCGTATCGGTAAACGGCGGCACACTGTACTGCACGCACCAGCCCTGCGTGGTATGCACAAAAATACTCATCAACGCCGGTATTAAACGCATTGTTTACGCTAATCCCTACCCGGATAAGCTGGCGGAAGAAATGCTGAAAGCATCCAAAATGGAAATTACTATTCTGGACGGCGAAACAGAAAAATAAAATTAATTTAAAACGTAAAGACGGCAGTGCCAATTGCGGCGCTGCCGTTTATGCTTATGGTAAAATTGGCGATTTTGAGGCTTCTATTAAAATTGTTACAAATCTGCAAAAAATTTTCAAAAAAGTTGTTCAAACTGCCGATTTTTTGATATACTATTTACGATAATCTGAATTGCTCAAATTTTATAAAACTGAATTTAATTTCCGGCTTTAAGCCTCGAGGTGGGAAAGTGCAAGTGTATATTTTAGCGTTTATTATAGCTCTTTTAGCAAGCTGGGTTTTAACCCCTTATGTAAAAAAACTGGCTTTTCGCATCGGCGCTCTTGACAAACCGGACGGACGCAAGGTTCATCACGGCATTATGCCGCGCTTGGGGGGCCTTGCTATTTATTTGGCCTTTGTCATTGCCGTGCTTGCCACCATGCACATGACGCGCGATATTTTTGCGCTGCTTCTGGGCGGTACAGTAATTGTTATCGTCGGCATTCTGGACGACAAGTACCAGCTGCCTGCCAAAGTAAAGCTGCTGGGGCAGATTGCGGCGGCGTTTGTGCTGGTGCTGTTTGATATTAAAATCGAATGGCTGAACAATCCGTGGGGCGGTTATTTTTACCTTGAGTATTTTTCCGTGCCGCTGACGGTTTTCTGGATTGTAAGCTTTACCAATGTTGTTAATTTGATGGATGGTCTTGACGGGCTTGCGGCCGGTGTTTCCGGCATTGCTTCGGTTACGGTCATTCTTGTTGCCCTGCAGCAGGGCTTTTACCCGGTTGCCGTTATTACGGCTGCACTTGCCGGCGGCATTATCGGCTTTATCCGCTACAACTTTAACCCGGCAAGCATTTTTATGGGCGATACCGGCAGTATGTTTATCGGTTATATGCTGGCAGCAATTTCCATTTTCGGCGCTGTAAAAAGCGCGGCCACCATTGCGCTTCTGGTGCCTGCCGTTGCGCTTGGCCTGCCTATTATGGATACCGCCTTTGCCATTGTGCGCCGCTACACCAACGGACGCCCGATTTTTCAGCCCGACAAGGGGCATCTGCACCACCGCCTGCTGGCGATGGGCCTCAGCCAGCGCCAGGCAGTGCTTTTAATGTATGTTATCAGCGCAGTGCTGGGCATTGCCGCTATTTTGCTTACCGAAGTTGACGGTTATCTGGCGGCCGGCATCATTGCATGTATTATTTCCGGCGTCGCGCTTGGCGCCAAAAAGATAGGCATTTTAAATGACAGATAAGGAGTGGGATTGATGGCAAAACTGAAAGTAATGACAGTTTTCGGCACACGCCCTGAAGCTATTAAGATGTGCCCGCTGGTTTTGGAAATGCGCAAACATCCTGACGAAATTGAACCGCTGGTGGCTGTAACAGCGCAGCACCGCGAAATGCTTGATCAGGTGCTGCACCTTTTTGGCATTACTCCCGATTATGATTTGAATATTATGAGCGCCGGGCAGACGCTGTATGACGTTACGGAAAAAGCCCTGCGCGGCTTGCAGAAAGTTTTGGAAGAAGCTAAGCCGGATCTTGTTTTGGTGCACGGTGATACCACTACTACTTTTGCGGGCGCCCTGGCAGCTTTTTATGCGCAGATTCCGGTAGGCCATGTTGAAGCGGGCCTGCGCACCGGCAACAAATATTCACCGTTCCCGGAAGAGATGAACCGCAAATTAACCGGCGCACTTGCCGATTACCATTTTGCGCCTACAGCTACAAGCAAAGCCAATCTGCTGCGCGAGAACGTGCCGGAAGCAAAAATTGTAGTTACCGGCAATACCGTTATCGACGCTTTGAAAACCACCGTTAAAAAAGATTACCGCTTTGATGACGATGCGCTGCATGAAGTGCTTGACAGCGGCAAACGCCTTATTTTAATGACCACGCACCGCCGCGAAAACCTTGGCGAACCGATGCGCCATGTTTATAAAGCCCTGTGTGAAGTGCTGCGTACGCATCCCGGCGTAGAAGCAATTTTCCCGGTGCATAAAAACCCGAAGGTGCGCCAGATTGTAGATGAAGAACTGGGGCATCTGCCGCAGGTTCATTTAATTGAGCCGCTGGACTACGAACCGTTTGCCAACCTTATGGCGCGCGTGGATATTGTGCTTACCGACAGCGGCGGAATTCAGGAAGAAGCGCCGGCACTCGGCAAACCCGTGCTTGTGCTGCGCGATACAACCGAACGCCCCGAAGCAGTTTCGGCAGGCACGGTAAAACTTATAGGCACTGCTTATGAAGATGTGCTGCGCGAAACCAATCTGCTTTTGGATGACGCCGCTCATTACCGCAGCATGGCGGAAGCCGTTAACCCTTACGGCGACGGTGAAGCCTGCGCAAGGATTGTAAACAGGATTTTAAAAGAATTTGGTTTTGATGTTGAAGATTTACCCGAATTTACTGTAATTTGATATAGACAGAATTTGTGAAATATTTTAAAATAATATTAAGAAGGTATGAAGATTTCTAATATATTATGATGACGTGAAATTTGGTGAGCGCCATGAATGAGAATCTGGAAAAAGTAAAACTTGCCGACAGAAAACGGCAGGAAATAGCCAGACGCATTAAAGCACGCCTTGACAGGCAGCGCCGGCAGGAACTTGAGCGCATCAGAATGATGAACGCTTTTGCAATAGTTTCTTCGCTCGGCATGATGACTGTTATAGATTTTCTGCTTGCATACTGGGGCGGCGACTGGCTCGATAATTATTTTCAGACGGGTGACCATTTCTGGCGCAAAATCTGCCTCGGCCTTGCGGGCCTCACGTTTTTCCTGGCGATTTTCAAGCTGATTTATTTTAAACCGCTTGACGAAAAGCCGCAGGAAGATGATAATGAACAACAAGCGGAAAATGCCGCAGTCGATAATTCAACAAAGGACATTAAATAAAATATATTATGGCAAACTTTGATTTAACGCCGCTGGTAAAAGGCGGTGGTTATAAAGTTATTTTCCGCCTGTTTCTCTGGTCTGTACCATTGGTACTGATTTTGTTTGTATTTGGAAACCATGATTTTGCCGTATCCTTTTTCAGGGGTGTGGTAATAGGTGTGATGGACACCGTTGTGATGTTCCACGGAATGAAACAGGCGCTTCCGTACGTCGGTACACCGCGTAAGGGAGTAAAAATAATGCGGCGGTACAGATACTATCGCTTAGGCCTGGCGGGCAGCATTTTTGTGTTGATGTTAAGGATGAAATATCCGGTTTTCGGTGCGAGCCTGGGATTTCTTCTGATACATATATTTTTAATCATCAATTTATTATTTTTCGCGTACCGACTTAACAAGAAGGAAGCGTGAGGAAAGGAGTTGAAAAGGATGGGAAATGAAGCAGCTGCTATGGCACAGGGAGCTGAACAGTCAGGTGAAATTATACATTATGCTGCAACTGAAATAGCACCAGGTATTGTAATCAATATGCAGACAATGTATATGACTTGGATTGCGATGGCTATTGTATTTGTATTATTTTTCGTAGTCTCCCGCAACCCGAAGTTAGTTCCGAGCGGCTTGCAGAATGTGATGGAAATGGTTATCGATTTCCTCGATGGCATGATGAATCAGAACCTTGGTGAAAAGGGCCGTAAATATATGGCATCCTTTATTATTACCCTGTTTATGTTCATCTTAATCAGCAACGAAATCGGTATGCTTCCGCAGATTGGTGTTCACTGGACTTCACCGACCAACGACATCAACACATGTTTTGCACTTTCGCTGTTAATTGCCCTTAGTGCCTACATTGTAGGTGTTGCAAGGCAGGGTCTCAAACATTTTAAACATTTTGTGCAACCTGCTCCTGGCTTTATTGTGTTGCATTTGCTGGATGCGGTTACCAAACCGTTGACTATGGCGCTTCGTCTTTTCGGTAACATTCTGGCAGGCGAAATTTTGCTCATAGTTCTTTACCAGTTATCTCCCTGGATTATTCCGGAGTTCTGGGTTATGTTCAGCTTGTTCATTGGCTTTGTCCAGGCTTTTATCTTCACGATTTTGGCATTGGGCAGCTATGCACTTGCGTTTTCTGACCATGAACACTGATTTTAATTTTGAGAGAAAATTAAAAATTATTAATTTTGAAAGGATGAATTAAATGTCTGAAACTGCAATTATTACGGCTGCATCTTTGATTGGTGCAGGTCTTGTTTGCCTTGGTGCTGCTACCGGTGCTGGTGTTGGTAACGGTAATATGTGCGGAAAATCTATCGAATCTATGGCTCGTCAGCCGGAAGAAGCTGGTAAAATCTTTACCAACATGCTGGTTTGCGTAGGCCTTATTGAATCCATGCCTATCCTTTGCTACGTTATAGCAATCGTTCTCGTATTTGCTAACCCTTTCATTTAATAGCTTGATTTGTGATGTTGAACAAAAGTAAAAGGGAGGGTCATAATTGATTGACTTTAACGCAACTATAATTGCGCAGGTTCTGAACTTCTTGTTCCTCGTGTTTATACTTGCAAAATTTGCGTATAAACCCGTCATTAACATGATGGAAGACCGTAAGAACAAAATCGCAAGCGACCTGGAAAACGCTGAATTGGCGAAAGCCGAAGCTGAAAAATTAAAAGCTGAATATGCTGCTCAGCTTGCTACTGTACGTCAGGAAGCACAGAGCATTATTGACAGCGCACGTAAAACTGCTCAGTCTGTACATGATAAGATTATTGCTGAAACCAAAGCAGAACAGGAACAGATTGTTGCTTCCGCTAAAGACGCAATTGCTCTTGAAAAACAGCAGGCTCTCGGCGAAGTACGTGCTCAGGTTATCAAACTTAGTTTGGTTGCTGCCGGTAAAATCCTGGAACAGAAATTAAATTCTGCAGAAGATGAAAAATTGGCAGGTTCCGTTGTTGATAAAATAATGAAATAATATTGATTTGTGTTCCATAAAAGCCGGATTAAAGGGCTTTGCCTTCCTTTTTGGCATTGCTTGTACCGGCAGATTGAGGTGATTGATACAATATGAAGAATGAAGAAAATATTGCTTTGATAGAGCAAGAATTGTCCGATTTCAAAATTGACCGCAGTTCCATTAAAGAATTGCTGGAAGTCAAAGTTACTACTGCTAAAAAACTGACTTCTGACGAGTATCAATCCATTTCTGCAATTCTTACCGAGAAACTGGGTAGCGAAATTTACATGAATAAAATTGTTGACCCGGCTATCCTCGGCGGCATCATAGTACAAGTTGGCGATAAAGTATTCGATGCTTCCGCACTGCGTAAGCTGAGAAAAATGGAAGTTGTAATGGATGGCATTGACATTCATGAATACTCCCTGCAGGATACTGCCAAAATCTCCGATGCTATGGGCGCTAAGCTCGAGAATTACACAGTGGATGTAGACCTTGAAGAAGTCGGCATTGTTGAAAAAATCGGTGACGGCATCGCAACCGTTATCGGTATGAAAAACGCTATGGCAGGCGAAATGGTTGAACTTCCGAACGGCGTAACCGGCATGGTACTTAACCTTGACCGTGAAAACGTCGGCGTTGTACTGCTTGGTGGCGATACCCTTGTTAAAGAAGGCGACATCGTACGCAGAACCGGACGCATCATGGAAGTTGGCGTAGGCGAAGGCCTCCTCGGCCGCGTTGTAAGCGCGCTGGGCGAACCTATCGACGGCAAAGGCAGCATTGCTTATGCTGAAAAACGCCCGATTGAATCTCCTGCACACGGCATTGCTGACCGTGAATCCGTAGATACTCCGCTTCAGACCGGTATTAAATGTATCGACGCTCTCGTTCCTATCGGACGTGGCCAGCGCGAACTTATTATCGGCGACCGCGGCACCGGCAAAACAGCCGTTGCTGTTGATACCATCCTTAACCAGAAAGGCCAGAACGTAATCTGCATTTACGTTGCTATCGGCCAGAAGGCTTCTAACGTTGCCCGTATCGTTCGTACTCTCGAACAGCACGGCGCAATGGAATACAGCATTGTTGTTGCAGCTACCGCAGCTGATTCTGCTCCTTTGCAGTATATCGCTCCGTATGCAGGCGTAACAATGGCAGAATATTTCATGGACCAGGGCAAAGACGTTCTGTGCGTATACGACGACCTTTCCAAACACGCCGTTGCATACCGTGCAATGTCCCTGCTGCTCCGCCGTCCTCCTGGACGTGAAGCATATCCTGGCGACGTATTCTACTTACATTCCCGTCTTTTGGAACGCGCTGCAAAACTCAATAAAGAGCTTGGCAATGGTTCCATTACCGCACTGCCGGTTATCGAAACCCTGGCAGGCGACGTAGGCGGCTTTATTCCTACCAACGTAATTTCCATTACCGACGGACAAATCTTCCTGGAATCCGAATTGTTCTATGCAGGTATCCGTCCGGCTATCAACTCCGGCTTGTCCGTATCCCGTGTAGGCGGTGCAGCACAAATTAAAGCAATGAAATCCGTTGCCGGTACCCTGCGCCTTGACCTTGCACAATACCGCGAACTTGCTGCATTCTCCCAGTTCGCTTCTGACCTTGATAAAGCTACCAAGGCTCAGCTCGAACGCGGCCAGCGCCTGATGGAAATCATGAAGCAGGGCCAGTACCAGCCTCTGACTGTTGAGAAGGAAGTTATGTCGATTTACCTCGGTACCAAAGGTTATCTTGACGACATCGACGTTAAAAAGATTACCCGTTTCGAGAAAGAATTCCTTGAATTCATGGACGCTGCTTACCCGCAGGTTGGCGAATCCATCCGTACCGAAAAGAAAATCACCGACGAAGCTGAAGCTACACTGAAAAAAGCTATAGAACAGTTTAAGGAAACTTTTCTTGCCAGTGAAGGCAGGTGATTGACTGATGGCTACTGCACGTGAGATTCATCGCCACATGAAAAGTGTAAAGAACATTGGTCAAATCACTAAGGCGATGAAAATGGTTGCTGCGGCACGTCTGCGCAGAGCGCAGGAAAGAGCTGCCGCCAGCCGTCCGTATGCTATAAAAATTAAAGAGGTTTTGAGTAATATCGTTGGCGATAAAGGAACTTTGTCCGGACTGAACCCGAGAAAACATCCTTTAATTCAAAAACGCCCGGTAAAAAAGATTGGCTTTTTGGTAATGTGCTCCGATAAGGGTCTTGCAGGCGCTTACGGCAGCAATGTTTTAAAACATGCCATGGGTGAAATCTTAAAAGTAAAAGGCGAAGTGGTTATTATTACCTGCGGCCGCCGTGCCAGAGACTTTTTCAGACATCGTGGATTTAATGTCATTCAGGCACACTTTGGTTTCTCCGACAAGCCTTCTTACAACAATGCTGTTGAAGTAGCATATGATGCAGCACAGCGTTTTGCCGATGAGCAGTTTGATGAACTGCGCATTGTATATACTTTGTTCAAATCCGCACTTTCGCAGACCCCGACCAATGAAACTGTTCTTCCGCTGGAACCCCCGGCAGATGAAGCACCCAAAGGCGGCGAAGCACAGGTTAAAGCAAATACCCAGTATTTGTTCATGCCTGAAGCAGAAGAAATTCTGGCAGATTTGGCACCTCGTTATTTGGAAACTGTTATTTATGCCGCACTCGTACAGTCCGCAGCGAGCGAACTCGGTTCCCGTATGACTGCTATGAGTTCCGCAACAGACAACGCAGCAAAGCTGGTTAAGAGCCTCGAACTTAACTACAATAAAGCACGTCAGGCACTTATTACCCGCGAGCTGACCGAAATCTGCGGCGGCGCAGAAGCATTAAAACAGAACTGATGATATATTAGTAAATTAGGAGGCTAAAACCTTGAATACTGGTAGAATAGTACAAGTTGTTGGCCCTGTTGTTGACATTGAGTTCAGTCCGAAAACAATGCCCGCGATCCTGAATGCTATCAAAATTGATGGTACTACTGATGACGGTAAAGTAAAAATTCACCTTACTTGTGAAGTTATGCAGCATATCGGCTATAATATTGTCCGTACTGTTGCCATGAGCTCTACCGATGGTCTTGTTCGCGGCATGGAAGCAGTAGATACCGGCGCTCCTATCAGCGTACCGGTTGGCCCCGGCGTACTGGGCCGTATCTTCAACGTTCTCGGTGAAACTGTTGACCATGATGACACGAAAGTAGAAGCAGCAGACTACTGGCCTATCCACCGTCCTGCTCCGACTTTTGACCAACAGGCAACAAGCACTAAAATTTTGGAAACAGGCATTAAAGTCGTTGACCTTATCGCTCCGTATGCAATGGGCGGTAAAATCGGTCTGTTCGGCGGTGCAGGCGTAGGTAAAACCGTTATTATTATGGAACTTATCCATAATATCGCAACTGCACACGGCGGTTACTCCGTATTCGCCGGCGTAGGCGAACGTACCCGTGAAGGCAATGACCTTTGGTGCGAAATGAAAGAATCCGGCGTTATCGACAAAACCGCTCTGGTTTACGGTCAGATGAACGAACCTCCTGGAGCACGTATGCGCGTAGGCCTTACCGGCCTGACCATGGCTGAATACTTCCGTGATGTAGGCGGCCAGGACGTACTTCTGTTTATCGATAACATTTTCCGTTTCATTCAGGCAGGTTCCGAAGTTTCCGCATTGCTCGGCCGTATGCCTTCCGCAGTAGGTTATCAGCCTACTTTGGCAAACGATATCGGTGCATTGCAGGAACGCATTACCTCCACTAAAACCGGTTCCATCACCTCCGTACAGGCTGTATACGTACCTGCGGACGACTTGACTGACCCTGCACCGGCAGGCACCTTCGCCCACCTGGATGCAACCACAGTACTGTCCCGTCAGATTGCAGAACTTGGTATTTATCCTGCGGTTGACCCGCTGGATTCCACCAGCCGTATTCTTGACCCGTTGGTAATCGGTGAAGAACATTACAATGTTGCCCGCGGCGTACAGGCTATTCTCCAACGCTATAAAGAATTGCAGGATATCATCGCAATTCTCGGTATGGAAGAACTTAGCGAAGAAGATAAACTTACCGTTGCCCGCGCACGTAAAATTCAAAGATTCCTGTCCCAGGCATTCTTCGTAGCAGAACAGTTTACCGGTACCCCGGGACAATATGTTCCTTTGAACGAAACCATCAGAGGCTTTAAAGAAATCCTCGAAGGTAAACATGATGATCTGCCCGAAGGCGCCTTCTACATGGTAGGCACTATTGATGACGCCATTAAGAAAGCTGAAAGCATGAAGGTGGATTGATTGCATGGCAAATTTAATGCAATTGGAAATTGTAACCCCTGATAAATACTTCATTAAAAGAGACGATGTTGTATATGCAGGCTTTGAAGCTTTAGACGGCGGTTTTGGCGTATTTGCCAATCATATGCCTGCTATTGCAGCACTTAAAGACGCTCCTTTTAAATACAGGGATGCCAATAATGAAGAACATTTCATTTATTTATCGGGCGGCTTTGCTGAAATTGTAAAAAACAAAATTACAATTCTCAGCATTCAGGCTGAAGCAGCAGAGGACATTGACCTTGAACGCGCGCATGCGGCTTTGGAAAGAGCTGAAAACCGCATTGCCAACTTTACGGTTGATATTAACATTAAAAGAGCCGAAGCTGCCAAGGCAAGAGCTCTCGGCAGAATCAGGACAGTAGAACTTTCCATGGCTGCCAAAATGAGATAAGCTTAAACTTAAAACGCACCTCTTTACGGGGTGCGTTTTTTATTTGCTTAAACAAGATAACTTTATAAAAATAAGCTGAATAGTTTAAGTCATTAAAAAGAAAGGCTTAAAATTGTGCCATTACACAAAATGTTTGCTTGTTTTATAGGCGTAGATAAGATAAAATATATTTATAATTTTATGCTTTTTTATGGAGGGCACAATGAATAAAGACAAAGGACCTAAAAAGTCAATATATTATTACTATATGCTGGCACTGGCAATTTTGCTTTTGCTGAATACGGTAATTATACCGATGTTTTTCAGCCCTAAGGTGCAGGAAATTTCGTACAGCAGCTTTTTGCAGATGGTGGACGAAGGCAAGGTAGACAAGGTAGAAATTACCAACAATAAAATTGCCGTACTTGCCAAAGACAGCGGCGATAAGGAAATTTACGTAACCGGCAGGGTGGAAGACCCGCAGCTGGTAAACAGCCTGATGGAAAAGAAAGTTGAGTTTTCGCAGGTAATTCCGAAAGAGCCGAGTTTGCTTGAAAATATTTTAACAAACTGGATTTTACCGATTTTTATTTTCTTTGCGCTGGGGCAGCTGTTTATGCGCTTTATGGCAGGGCGCATGGGCGGAGGCGGGCCGCTGAACCTTGGCAAGAGCAATGCCAAAGTTTATGTGGAGGCGCAGACCGGCATTACCTTTGCCAATGTAGCCGGGCAGGACGAAGCCAAAGAAGCCTTAATGGAGCTGGTAGATTTTCTGCATCACCCAGATAAATACAAAGCGATTGGCGCTAACATGCCTAAGGGCGCGCTTTTGGTAGGCCCTCCGGGCACCGGTAAAACTTTACTGGCCCGTGCCGTTGCAGGCGAAGCGAAAGTGCCGTTTTTCAGCATCAGCGGCAGCGAATTTATTGAAATGTTTGTCGGCATGGGTGCTGCCCGTGTGCGCGACTTGTTTAAACAGGCGCAGGAAAAAGCCCCGTGCATTATCTTTATCGACGAGATTGACGCCATAGGCAAAAAGCGCGACAGCGGACGCTTTGGCGGCAATGATGAACGCGAGCAGACTTTAAACCAGCTGCTTTCGGAAATGGACGGCTTTGACGGCAGCAAAGGTATAGTAATTTTGGCTGCTACCAACAGGCCAGATTCGCTTGATAAAGCACTTTTGCGCCCCGGACGTTTTGACAGGCGCATACCGGTTGAACTGCCGGATTTACAGGGACGTGAAGCAATTTTGCGCGTACATGCCAAAAATATTAAAACCGAACCTGATATTGATTATAAAGCCATTGCGCGTGCAACAAGCGGCGCTTCCGGTGCCGAACTTGCCAATATCGTCAACGAGGCTGCGCTGCGTGCAGTGCGTATGCATCGCGACAGCGTAACGCAGAGCGATTTTGAGGAATCGGTGGAAGTTGTTATTGCCGGCTATCAGCGTAAGGGCGCGGTAATACCCAAAGAGCAAAAACGCATTGTTGCTTACCATGAAATCGGCCATGCCCTTGTTGCGGCACGGCAGAAAAATTCTGCGCCAGTGCATAAAATAACCATTGTTCCGCGTACCAGTGGCGCATTGGGTTACACCATGCAGGTTAGCGAGGACGACAACGTGCTGATGAGCAAGGAAGAACTGTTCAATAAAATTACCACGCTTACCGGCGGGCGCAGTGCGGAAGAAGTTATTTTTAAAAGCATTACCACAGGCGCCAGCAACGATATTGAACAGGCAACGCGCATTGCCCGCGCCATGGTTACACGCTTCGGCATGACTGATGAGTTTGACATGATGGCGACTGAAACCGTTACCAACGCATATTTGGGCGGCGATACTTCGCTTGCCTGCTCGGAAACCACTTCCGGCAAGATTGACGCCAAAGTAATGGAAATTATTAAAGATGCCCATGCCAAAGCGCGTGCAATTTTGGAAAACGATATCGAAAAGCTGCATGAGCTTTCGGCATATCTTTTGGAAAAAGAAACCATTACCGGCGAAGAATTTATGTATATTTTGGAACACGGCAGGCCGGAAACCAAAAACGAAACTGCCGGTGAAATTATTGACACGACTGCCATAGCGGCCGATGAAGGCGCGGAAGCAAAAGAAGCTGCCGTGCAGGAAGAAGCAGATAAAACTGCTGAATAAGGAAAATTATATTTATTGGATTGAGGTGAAGGTATGGATCCGGCTATTGGCTGTTTGATCCTTTTGGGCGTAATGGCCCTGCTGTTTATTACAGAATTGATTCCTTTGGCGGTAACCGCAATGGGCGGCGCCATAATTTGCGGTTTTTTAAACTTTATACCCGATAACGTTGTGTTTTCAGGGCTTTCGCACCCCACGGTAACGCTGTTTGCAGGCATGTTTGTTGTGGGTGCGGCAATGTTTCATACAGGGCTTGCGCACAGCATAGGCGTATTTATCGTTAAACGTGCCGGCAAAAGCCAGAAAAATTTAATGCTGTGCATTATGATTGTGGCAGCCGTATTAAGCATGTGCCTTTCCAATACAGGCACGGCGGCATGCCTTTTGCCTGTGGTTATGGGCATCTGCGCAGCGGCTAAAATGGCTCCTTCGCGTCAGCTGCTTCCGCTTGCTTATGCTGTTTGCAGCGGCGGCATGATAAGCCTTGTCGGTACGCCGCCTAATATTATTGTAAGCGGCGCGCTGAGCAATTTTGGCTACCGTCCGTTTGGCTTTTTTGAATTCGCCTGGGTTGGCGTGCCCCTTACGGTGCTGACCATACTTTATATGTATTTTGCCGGGCGCAGGCTGCTGCCGGAAGGCGGCGAAGTGCCGGAAAAATTTCTGGCAGAGCTTGACCCCATGCAGCACAATGTGCCGAAGCAGGTAATTGCAGGCTGCATTTTGCTTGGCTGCATAATTGTTATGTGCCTTGATTTGCAAAAAATAACTATTGAAATGGCTGCTGTTATCGGCGCGCTGGTATGTGTGCTTACGGGCTGCCTTACGGAAAAACAGGCTTATCATTCTATCGAATGGAGTACAATTTTTCTGTTTGCAGGCATGATGCCAGTATCTCATGCGCTGTACAATACCGGCGCGGCAGAACTTTTGGCGCGCTGGATACTGGAAGCGCTTGGCACGCCTTCGCCGCTCGTAATCACTATGCTGCTGTTTGCAGTAACGGCGCTTCTTACGCAGTTTATGAGCAATTCCGCTTCGGCGGCTCTCATTGCCCCGATAGGCATTGTAATTGCCCAGAAGCTTGGCATTTCGCCCTATCCGCTTTTAATGGTAATTGCGGTGGCATCTTCCTGCGCTTATGCAACACCAATCGGCACGCCGCCGTGTACACTTATGGTTGGCCCGGGCAACTACCGCTTTGTGGATTACATTAAAGCGGGCCTGCCGTTAATATTGTTATGTTTTGCTGCCACGGTAATTATTGTGCCGCTGGTTTGGCCTTTTTAAAACTGGCGTCTGACGCCCTGATGGGAGGTATTAGATGAGACAATGTATGGATGCTGACAATCTGCACCGCCGCCTGAAAAAAATTATCGGCCAGGTGCAGGCTATTGACAGAATGGTTGACGAAGATGTGGCCTGCGAGGACATTCTTATGCAGATTAACGCTGCCAAATCGGCACTGCACCGCGTAGGACAGGTTGTGCTGGAAGGGCATATTCAGCACTGCGTGCGCGACGGTATTGAACACGGCGACGCCGAAAAAACCATTCAAAACTTTACCAAAGCAGTTGAGCGTTTTGCCAATATGGCCTGACGCATTAGTTATATAAGCAGTAACCGCTGAACGCAAATACATTATGTGTTTGCGTTATTTTTTTGCATAAAAAAAGCCCCCGCTTAATGCGGAGGCCAGAGAACGGAGTTAAAACGCATTTAAAATGTAGCTTACAATTCCCATAAAAAACATGTAAATAACCATAAAAAACAAAACCTTAAACATAATGCGGATGGCTTTATCATAAGGGGTCATATTATCAGCTGATTTTTTGGGACGCTTTCTATAATCAAGTTTAATTAAATCGTTATCATAGTTATCCATAACAGCAATCCTCCCTTTATAACAAAGATTTTTCCTTATCTTTATTATAAACCAAATTTGCCGTAAGCGCTATAAATTTTATAGCTGCAAAAGCAAAATAGCAGTAATCCGGCGTAAAAAATCAGTTTGCTGATGAGTTTTATTAGATATGATTTTTTATTGACATTGCACTTTGCCAGGAGTATATTATAAATATAAATACCCATACCCCTATGGGTATAAAAAGAGGCGGTAAAGATGCAGTTTTTTAAAAATATATTGCAAAATGAAGAATTGAGAATGCAGCTTGCGTGCATTGCTGTTTCCGGTGCGGCACTATTGGCAAGCATGCTTGATATACGTCCGCTGCCATTTGATTTGGCATGGCTTGCAGTTATTTTATGCGGCGTGCCCATTGTTTGGGGAGCCTTGAAAGGCCTTGTAACGGAGTTTGATGTTAAAGCGGACGTGCTTGTTTCCATAGCGCTTATTGCTTCGCTTACTATTGGCGAGGACTTTGCTGCCGGCGAAATTGCCTTTATCATGCAGTTGGGTTCGCTTTTGGAAGAAGCAACCGTTGCCCGCGCAAGGGCAGGCATTGAAAAACTGGTGCGCCTTTCTCCGCGTACTGCGCGCAGGATTATTGACGGTAAAGAAGAAATTATCCGTGCGGAAGATGTACGGAAGGGCGATATTCTGCGTGTGCTGCCTGGCGAAACCATTCCTGCTGACGGTGTAATTATAGTGGGCGAAACTTCGGTAAATCAGGCTGTTATGACTGGTGAACCACTGCCGGTAGATAAAACTGCCGGAGATGAAGTAGCAAGCGGAACGGTGAACCAGTTTGGCAGTTTTGAAATGAGGGCACTAAAGGTTGGCGAAGACAGCTCCATACAGCGTATGATTCGTCTTGTGCAGTCTGCCGATGCAGGCAAGGCAAAAATTGTGTGCTTGGCAGACCGCTGGGCTACCTGGATTGTTGTAATGGCGCTTACGATGGCAGTAGTAACCGGTTATATTACCGGCGAAGTAATACGTGCGGTAACTGTGCTGGTAGTGTTTTGCCCCTGTGCTTTGGTGCTGGCAACGCCGACGGCGGTTATGGCTGCCATTGGCAACGCGGCGCGCCACGGCTTTTTGGTGCGCGAAGGCTATGCGCTTGAACGCTTGGCGCAGGTTAAACGTGTTGCGTTTGATAAAACGGGCACTTTAACTTATGGCAGGCCGCAGGTGGCAGCAGTAAAAAGTTTTAATAACGCTTTAACTCACGATGATTTATATTTATATACCGCAAGTGTGGAAAAACTTTCGGAACATCCTTTAGCGCAGGCCGTTGTTGCAAGCTTTGGCAAAACCGTTTTGCCTGTCGACGCTTTTAAAATGTATGCGGGCCGCGGGGTAGAGGGCGAAGTGAACGGCCTTAAAATTACTGCCGGCAACGAAAAATTATTTGGCTCTGAGGGCATTATTATTGCCCGGGAAATTAACGCCGCTGCGCAGCAATACGCCCAAAGCGGATGCAGTATAATTTATGTTGCCGTAAACGGCGAAGCAGCCGGATTTATTGCCCTTGCCGATACCGTAAGGCCGGAAGCGGCAGATATGCTTGCCGGAGTAAAACGCGCCGGTAAAACAACCATGCTGCTGACCGGCGACCATTTTAACGCGGCAGAAAGTGTTGCTGCCATGGTTGGCGTGGACGAAGTTTATGCTGATTGCCTGCCGGAAGATAAATTACACATTATTGCCGGTTACGAAGATAAGGGCGAGCATATTTGTATGCTTGGCGACGGCATTAATGATGCACCGGCACTGAAAAAAGCCTGCACCGGCATTGCCATGGGCGGCGTAGGCAGCGATATTGCCGTTGATGCCGCGGATATAGTGCTTATTAATGATGATTTCAGGGAGTTTGGGCATTTGCTGGAATTATCCGGGCAAATGATGCAGACTATCAGAAAAAATATTATTTTTTCGCTGGTGCTTAATTTTGCGGCTATTGTACTTGCCGTAACCGGGCTTTTAAGCCCGGTGGCAGGTGCGCTGGTGCATAACGCAGGCTCTGTGGCTGTTATTATAAGTTCGGCGCTGCTTTTAAAATGGCGCTGCCATAATGCCTGCTGCTGCAAACAGAATAAAAAACTTGTGCATTGTGTTGTATAATAAATACGCAAGGCAAAATAAAAACGCTGAACATTTTTGTTCAGCGTTTTGCTGTTATTTGTTCTGTAAAATTTTTATAAGTTCTTCTTCCGTAATAGTTTCTTCGGTATAAACTTTAATGCCATGCTGCATTAAAAGCTCTGCTGCCACTCCATTGCCGCATTTTCTGCCGCCGCTGAAGGTACCGTCATAAATTTCGCCGCAGCCGCAGGACGGGCTGCGTGCCTTTAAAATGGCGTAATTGGCGCCTTTCTTTTTAGCAATCTGTAAGGCTTTTTGTGCGCCGCTTAAAAATTCCCTGGTAACATCAAGCCCGGTTTTATCTTTAACGCAGGCTTTGCCGTTTAAAACATCTTCGCCGCTGCCGTTTTGTATTTCTACCGGCGGGCGGGGTATGGGCAGCATTGCCAGGCATTCCGGGCAAAACGCCGTAAAATCTTCCGTGTTATAATATTTTGCCAGCCACGGGCACAAATTGTTGCCGCCGCTGTATTTTACGTTGCGCCCCAAAAGGCACGCACTGATTAAAATCATTTTTCAGTCCCCCTCTTAAAAATACTGCCGCTGTATAAAATAACAATGGCTGCCAGTATAAAAAAGAATCCTGCCGCCTTGGCAGAAGTAAAAGTTTCTCCTAAAAGCAAAAGCCCGGTTAAGCAGCCAACAACTGGCTCCAGCATTGCCAGTATGGAAGCGTACCCGGCTTCAACGTATTTCAGCCCGTAAGTATAAAGCAAATAAGGCAGTACCGTGCATAAGATGCTTATGCCTGCCGCTGCAACAGCGGTATCCGGTATGTAAATAAAACAGCTCAGCATTTCATCGGGCTGGCAGAAAGGTAACAACGGCAACGACGCCAGATAAAACGTCCATACAGAAATGGTTGCCGAATCGTACCGTACAAGTGCGTATTTGCTGAAAATGCTGTACAGCGCATAGCCAAATCCGGAAAGAATACCGGTTATAAACGTTTCCTGAGAACATTGCCAGCTGCCGGTAATAATGCCTGACAAAAACAGGCAGCCGGTAACGGTAGATGCTAAAGCCAGCAGTTTGCCTTTGGTAAGGCGCTCTTTAAACAGCAGCACTGAAAGCAGCATTACAAATACCGGTGCGGTGTAAAGCAGCATAACGGCAACCGAAAGGCTGCTGAGCATAAAAGTTGTAAGGTAAAAAAGGTTAAACAGCACTACGCTGATAATGCCTGTGCCAATAAACATCCAGATATCGCGCAGGTTTATTTTTAGCAAAGCAGGCGAACGCACAAGCAGAAACGCCGTCATAAATAAAGCGCCGGCAATGGTGCGCACGGCTATAACCTGCACCGGGCTGAAACCGTAAAACATTAAAATGTACGAGAACAACCCGATAAAGCCCCATAAACTGGCTGCGGCCATAATGGCAAGCACCGGGCGTGTTTTGCCGTTCAAATTATTTTCCTTCTTCCTCGTAGTGGTTAATCAGGGCAAAAATCTTTTTCTGCTTATGTTTGCCGCTGGGGGCGGAAGTAAAGCCCCTGCCGAAAACGTCGCTGGCTTCGGTAATAATCATAAAAGCGCCGGGGTCTTTTTTGCGTACAATCTGGCGGATGCGCGCCACCTGTGTAAGCTTGGCAACAACAAACAGCACTTTGCGCTGCCGATGTGTATAAGCGCCTTCGCCGTATAAATAGGTTACGCCGCGGCCTACTATTTTAATAATGCCGCTGGCAATTTCCTCATAATGCTCGCTGATGATGATAATGTTTTTCTTGTAATCGAATCCGGAAGCAAAAGAGTTTGTTACTTTAAAGACGATAAAGAAGGTCAGCATTGTGTAAAGCACGGCTTCAATGCCGAAGGCAATGGTACCGCAGAACATAATGAAAATGTTAAAAATAAAATTGGTTGTGCCCTGGCTGATGCTGTAATATTTGTTAATAATGCCGCCGACGATATCCATGCCGCCGGTGCCGCCGCCTACGCGGTAAACAATGCCCATGCCGATGCCGTACATAACGCCGCCTGTAATGCAGCTGAGCATTTTTTCCGGTACATCAGGCGTATAAGCCGTTAAAAAATGCAGTGCGTCAATGGCAAGCGAAAGGAAGGTCATGCTGGCAAGCGAACCGAAAAAGTATTCCTTGTCCATATACTTCCACGCCAGGTAAAACAGCGGTATGTTCAGCACAATGTTCATCATGCCTATGGGCAGGCCCGTAAGGTAGTAAATTAAAAAGCCCAGGCCCGTAATGCCGCCGCTGAGCAGCATGTTGGGAATGTAAAACAGGTTAATGGCGGAGGCTGTAATAAGGCAGCCGATAACCACCATGGTATAACGGTAAATATGGTAGCTCATTGATACGCTCCTTTAAAATTTGTTTAACTGTTATAATCTTATCATTTTTTGAAGAAAAAAGGAATTGGCACAGGCGAATTTACCCCAAAAGCATAAAAAATTTAAAAGAGATTTAAAAATTTTTATAACTTTTTAAACTGTTATAAAGCCAAGCGGTTTAAAATATGTTAAAATATATTGTATACAGAATTTTGAGTTGACAGGGATGTTTATGGAAAAGATTACAGAAACAGCTTATGCCAAAATAAACCTTGGGCTTGATGTGCTCGGAAAACGTGCCGACGGCTACCACGAGGTTTCTATGGTAATGCAGAGCATCAGCCTTGCCGATACGGTAACGCTTGAAAAGCACAGCGGGCTGGTTGTGCAAACCGGCCGCAGCGATTTGCCGGGCGACAGCAGCAACCTTGCGTATAAGGCAGCTATGCTGATGGCAGAACGCTTTAATAAAACGCCGGATGTAAAAATAACGCTTGATAAGCATATTTTTATGGCAGCAGGCCTTGCCGGTGGCAGCAGCGACGCTGCGGCAGTGCTGCGCGGGCTGAACCGTTTATGGCAGCTTGGCCTTAATGCGGCGCAGCTTGAAGAACTTGCCGCGGAAATCGGCAGCGACGTGCCGTTCTGCATCTGCGGCGGCACAGCCCTTGCAGAAGGGCGCGGCGAGATATTAACTGCGCTGCCGGAGCCGCAGGAGGCAGTTATTGTGCTTGCCAAACCGCAGCAAGCAGTATCCACCGCCTGGGTGTATAAGGAATTTGATTCTTTAAAAGAGCCGCAGCATCATGATATTGGCACGCTGAAAATAGCACTTTTAAAAGGAAATGCGGTGCTGCCGCTGCCGGGCATGGGCAACGCGCTGGAGGGCGTAACCTGCGCCAGATACCCTGAAATTAACAAAATAAAAAAAGAAATGCTTGCCGCAGGAGCGCAGTACGCGCTTATGAGCGGCAGCGGGCCGACTGTGTTTGCCGTTGCAGGCAGCACACAGGAAGCACAGAAAATTATAGAAGCATTGCAGGCATGGAAACTGGAAACAGCGATTGCCACAACTGTGAAAAGGAGTGTAATATAAATGAGCGGACATTTAAGCCCTATTCAGCTTGACAGCTACCGGCCGCTGCGCGAACTGGTATGCGAAACCATCCGCCAGGCGATTGTTGACGGCGTTTTCAGCCCGGGCGAAAGGCTGATGGAAATTCAGCTGGCTGATGAAATGGGCGTCAGCCGTACTCCGGTGCGTGAAGCAATCCGCAAGCTGGAACTGGAAGGCTTTGTGGTAATGATACCGCGCCGCGGCACCTATGTGGCCGATATTTCCATTAAAGACATTAACGAAGTTTACGAAATACGCACCAGCCTTGAAGTGCTGGCCGCAGGGCTTGCCGCCGAACGCATCAGCGACGAGGAGTTGGAAACCATGCAGCGCCTGCTGGTAGAAATAGGCCAGCATATTGAAGACGGCAATATCGAAAAAATCGTAGAAATTGATACCGCGTTCCATGATGTTTTGTATAAAGCCAGCCGCAACAAACGCCTGGCAGGCATTATTAACAATCTGCGCGAGCAGATTACAGTAATACGCCGCCGTTCCATGATGTATCCGGGGCGTTTGCAGAATACTATGGAAGAACACCGCATTCTGGTGGACAGCATTGCGGCCCATGATGTTGACAGAGCGCAGAACGCCGCCCGCCTGCACATGGAAAACGCCGAGCATACTTTGCTGAAAGACATGCTTGAAAGCGCTGAACGCAAGAAAAAATAAGAAATGGGGTATAGAAATTGTCAGAACTTGTTGCTGTAATTTTAGCTGCCGGTATGGGCACCCGCATGAAATCCAAACTGCCGAAGGTTTTGCATAAAGTTGGCGGCAAAGCCATGCTGCAAAGAGTGCTTAATGCCGCAGACGGAGCCGGTGCCGCTAAAAAAGTAGTTATTACCGGCCACTGCGCAGAACTTGTAAACGAACTTATCGGCACTCAGGCCGTAAGCGTATACCAAAAAGAGCAACTTGGAACAGGCCATGCCGTAATGCAGGCCGAAGCCGAACTGAAAGATTTTAAAGGAACCGTTATGGTTCTTTGCGGCGACACTCCGCTTTTGGATGCCGGCGAACTGCGTAAATTTTATGACGAGCATGTACAAAGCGGCGCTGCTGCCACCGTGCTTACAGCAATTATGCCCAACCCTTACGGTTACGGGCGCATTATCCGCAATGCGGAAGGCAATGTGGCAGGTATTGTTGAAGAAAAAGACGCCACACAGGAACAGAAGGCCATTACCGAAATCAACACCGGTATTTTCTGCTTTGAAGCACCGCTTCTGTTTGAAGTTCTGCATACTTTAACCAACGATAACGCGCAGGGCGAATATTATTTAACCGACGTACTTGCCAAATTAAACGGCATGGGCAAAAAGGTTGGCGCTGCCATTACGGCCGATAACGCCATGGTAATGGGCGTAAACAGCCGCCGCCAGCTGGCGGAAGCAGAAGCCGAACTGCGCAGCCGCGTGCTCGGCGCGCTGATGGACAGCGGCGTAACCATTATGGACCCTGCAAGCACCTTTATCGGCGAAGATGTTAAAGTTGGCAATGATACAGTTATTTACCCGTACACCTGGCTGGAGGGCAATACGGAAATCGGTACTGACTGCGTAATCGGGCCTTCCGTACGCCTTACCAATGTTAAAGTTGGCAGCGAAGTGGAAATGCAGTTTACCTACGGGCACGACTGCACCGTTAAAAATAAAGTTGTAATGGGGCCTTATGTACATCTGCGCCCGGATACCGTGCTTGAAGACAAGGTTAAAATCGGCAACTTTATTGAAGTTAAAAATTCTCATGTCGGCTACGGTACCAAGCTGCCGCATCTTTCCTACATTGGCGATACCGATATCGGCAGCGGCGTAAATATTGGCTGCGGCTGCATTATGGTTAACTATGACGGCAAGAAAAAACACCGCACCACTATTGGCGACAACGCTTTTATCGGCTGCAACAGCAACCTTGTTGCGCCTGTTACCATCGGTGAAGGCGCTTATGTAGGCGCAGGCTCCACCATTACCAAAGAGGTGCCTGAGGACGCACTTGGCATTGCCCGCGCCAAACAGAAGAACATTGAAGGCTGGGCAGCCAAACAACGCGAAGACTGATAAATTTTGCTATACTACTTGTTAAACCTGTGTAAAAAGTTGTATACTATATTTATAAGGTTACGGAAATTTAATACCTATACAACTCAATCATACTTGGAGGGATATGACCATGTTGTCAGATGAGAGCAGAATGAGGATTTTTACCGGTAACGCAAACCCTGATTTGGCACGCGAGATTGCTGAAAATCTCGGTACAACCGTTGGTGATGCCGTTATCAACCGTTTTAACAATGGCGAAGTACAGGTTATGATTAACGAAAGCGTACGCGGCAAGGACATTTTTATTGTACAGCCTACCTGCGGCCCTATCGTTAACGATAACGTAATGGAACTTTTAATTATGGCTGATGCGTTTAAACGCGCTTCCGCTTCCCACATTACCGCAGTTATTCCGTATTACGGTTATGCCCGTCAGGACCGCAAAGCACGCGGCCGCGAACCTATTACCGCAAAGCTGATGGCAGACCTTCTGGAATGTGCAGGCATTACCCGCGTTGTAACAATCGACCTGCATGCAGCCCAGATTCAGGGCTTCTTTAACGTACCGTTTGACCATATGCCCGGCCAGCCGATTCTGGCAGAGTATATTAAAAGCAAAAATCTTGAGGACCTCATCGTTGTATCACCTGACCTTGGCGGCGTAAGCCGTGCCCGCACCATGGCAGAACGCCTCGGCTGCGGCATGGCCATTATCGACAAACGCCGTCCGGAACCCGGCGTAGCCGAAGTTATGAACCTTATCGGCAACGTTGAAGGCAAAACCGCAATTCTTGTCGACGACATGATTGATACCGCCGGTTCTTTGGTAGAAGCAGCCAAAGCTGTTAAAAAATTTGGGGCAAAAGAAATTTACGCATGCTGCACGCATCCGATTTTGACGGACCCGGCTGTAAGCCGCATTGCCCAGTCGGATATTACGGAAGTTGTTGTTACCAACACCATTCCGCTGCCGCCGTCCAAAAAGCACCCCAAAATTAAAGTGCTTTCCATTGCGCCGATTCTGGCAGAAACTATTCTGCGCATTTACAACAACTGGTCTGTAAGCCAGCTGTTTGAAAAACACAAATAATAAACATTAAGGGCCTGCCGCAGGCGCGGCGGGCCTTATTTTTGCATTAAGGAGTAAACATGAAACTGATAGTTGGGCTTGGCAACATTGGCAAAGAATATGAAGGCACGCGCCATAATATCGGCTTTATGGTGGCCGATGAACTTGCAAAGCGCTGGGGTATTACCACATGGAAAAATGAACGCAGCGCCATGTGCGCCGAACACCGTATTCCCGAAAAGGTATTTTTAATAAAACCTACCACCTATATGAATTTAAGCGGCGAAGCCGTGGGTGCTTTTGCCAATTTTTACAATATCGACCCGGAAGATATTGCGGTTATTCAGGATGACCTCGATTTACCCTGCGGCAAACTGCGTATTCGCCGCAAAGGCAGTGCGGGCGGGCACAACGGCATTAAATCCATCCAGCAGCATCTTGGCACGGGCGATTTTCCGCGCTTTAAAATCGGCATCGGCCACCCGGAGCGCAATGCGTCGGCAGTTATCGGGCATGTGCTGCACCGTTTCGGCAAAGAAGAACAGCCATTAATTGAAGAAGCTGTCAAGCAGATGGCTGACGCTGTTGAGTTATGGCTGAAAGGCGATATGGACGCCGTAATGCAGGAATACAATACCAAAAAGGAAAAGAAAAAAGACGAACCTGCCAAAGAAAATAATTAATTTTGTGTACATTGCCCAAAAACTAAAACACATTAAGATTTTAGTTTGTAACGTATATTACAATTTTACATTAAAAACAAACCTTTAAAATAAAAATGTAAAAAAATCAGCGCAAAAGTGTTGACAAGGTGTTGTGTGCCTATTATAATAACATCATCAAATAACAAATTGCGTTGATTGGGAAAAGTAGTAAAGCCGCCCAGATTCCAGAGAACTTATCATTTAGCTGAGAGATAAGATCAAAGCACTTTATGAAAATCCCCCATGAGCTGCCAGCTGAAGGGCAAAAGCCTGTGTAAGTGTGGCCGGAGGACGACCGTTACAGCGTCAGGCATTGAACGTCAGTTGTGAAACTTTCGGTGATGCCGGTAAAGTGGCCGTATTATTACGGCAATAAGAGTGGTACCGCAGAGCTATTCGGCTTTGTCTCTTACAAAAGAGGCAAAGCCTTTTTTGTTGGTAAAAAAGCTTTACAATCGCCGGTTTGTTATTAAACAAATTATTTTATTCAAAGGAGAAATGAAAAATGAGTGTATTGAACAAATTGGCAGAATTCGTAGGCAAATATCTTACTTACATCGTGTTTGCAGTTGTTGTGGCAGCGTTCTTCTTCCCGCAGGGCTTTACCTGGGCGGCTTCGCAGACTGTACTGCTTCTTTCCGTTATCATGTTCGGCATGGGTATGACGCTGCGTGCCAGCGACTTTGCACTGGTGCTCAGCCGTCCTAAAGAAGTGTTCTTCGGCTGCGTAGGGCAGTTTACCATCATGCCGTTCCTCGCATACGTTTTAACCGTTGGGTTTGAACTTCCTCCCGAACTTGCCATCGGCATGATTCTCCTTGGCACCACCCCGGGGGGTACGGCTTCCAACGTAATGACGTATCTTGCCAAAGGCGACGTTACCTTGTCTGTTTGCCTTACTACCGCAACTACTCTGCTTGCACCGCTGCTTACCCCGTTTTTAACCTGGATGCTGGCAGGCCAGTGGGTTGAAGTTTCCTTCCTCGCAATGCTTAAATCCGTATCTCAGGTAATCCTTTTGCCAATCGTGCTTGGCATCCTCGTTCATAAAGCAGTCGGCGACAAACTCGTCGTTAAATACTCCAAACTTTTGGTTCTCGTATCCGCGTTCAGCGTACTTTCCATCATGGGCGCCATGGTTGCCTTAAACGGCGAAACCATCTTAAGGCTCGGCTGGGTTATGGTTCTGGTTGTAGTGCTGCAAAACTTCGGCGGTTACGCCCTTGGCTGGATGCTCGCCAGAAAAGCCGGCATGGGCAGAGCGCAGTGCACCACCGTTATGCTGGAAGTTGGCATGCAGAACGCAGCGCTTGCCTGCTCGCTCGGTACTCTGCACTTCACCCCGATGGCAGCAGTTCCCGGTGCAATCGGCGGCGTAGTACACCAAATCACCGGTTCGCTTCTGGCTTCCATTTTTGCCGCACGCAACGGCAAACAGGAATCCGCACAGGCTGTTATGCCTGAAGCAGAACCTGCTAAATAATTAACCACGCGGCGCGGAAGGCTGAACGGAAATAAACCGCACCGCGCCGTATAAAACAAACTTGCAGTCTAAAATAAGGGATTTTGTTCGGAACAATAAAACATATAAAGCTGCATTAAAGCAGCTACTTTCCCCCGGCCCCGGTGCTCCGCCGCCGGGGTTTTAATTTGCACTGTTGACAGCGCTGCGGGTGTATGTTATATTTTTATACAGCTGAATACTAAAATTTGCTGTGGATTTTTCTGGCACAGCCATTTTTCGCCACACAGTTGCCTTAACGGGCGCTGTGTGGTTTTTGTTTGAAAGGAGCAAATATGAACGAAAATTTTATGAAGGAAGAACCCGTCCTGCCGCTGATAACCTCAATGGCGCTGCCTATGGTTATCTCCATGATGGTAAACTCTTTATATAATATAGTAGACAGTTTTTTTGTGGCGCAAATAAGCGAAGAAGCTATGACCGCATTATCGCTTGTTTTTCCGGTGCAGAATTTTATTAATGCCGTCAGCATCGGCTTTGGCGTTGGTATTAATGCGCTAATTGCCTATTACCTTGGTGCGGGCAATGCCGAAACTGCCAACCGCGCGGCGGTGCACGGCATGGCGCTTTCCGCCCTGCACGGAATTGTGCTTATGGCTGCCTGCATTGCCGTTATGCCGCAGTTTTTAAGCGCTTTTACAAATAACGCACAGGTTATAGATATGGGTGTGCGTTATTCCAATATTGCTTTCAGCTTTTCGCTGATAATCATGCTGGGACTGGCGTTTGAAAAAATCTTTCAGGCAGTCGGCAACATGAAAGTTACCATGATTGCGTTAATGGCAGGCTGCATAACCAATATTATTTTAGACCCGCTTTTGATTTTCGGCATCGGGCCGTTTCCCGAATGGGGGATAGAAGGGGCGGCTGTGGCAACCGGCATAGGGCAGATAGTAACGCTTTTAATATACTTGTTTGTTTATAAAAATTATCCGCTGCGAATCAGGGTAAGCCGCAAGTATTTAACACGTGATTTTGTGCTTGATTTTAAACTTTACGCCATCGGCATACCGGCAACGCTGAACCTGGCGCTGCCTTCGCTGCTTGTGTCTTCGCTTAACACAATACTGGCGTCTTTTTCGCAGAGCTATATTGTGGTACTTGGCATTTACTACAAGCTGCAAACTTTTTTGTACCTGCCTGCCAACGGTATTATTCAGGGTATGCGCCCACTGATTGGCTTTAACTACGGTGCGGGCGAGCACGAGCGAGTGAAGAAAATTTACAACACAACACTGGTGCTTAACGCAGGCATTATGCTTGGGGGAACAGTAATTTGCCTGACGGTGCCGGATGTTTTAATGGCCTTTTTTACGGATAACGCCGTAACGGTAGAAGCCGGGGCGCAGGCGCTGCGCATAATCTGTGCCGGGTTTATCGTATCGGCAGTTAGCGTAACTGCCTGCGGCGCTCTGGAAGGGCTTGGCAAGGGCGTACCGTCGCTTGTAATTTCGCTTTTGCGCTATGTGGTAATAATTATACCGGCGGCATGGCTGTTAAGCCGCAGCTTTGGCGCACAAGGCGTTTGGCATGCCTTTTGGCTGGCAGAACTTGTAACCGCTGCAGCGGCACAGCTTGTGTATAAACGGTTTAGTAAGTAAAAAACGGCATCACGTTTTACGTGATGCCGTTTGTGCTTTATTATGTTCAGCAGGTTCTGCCGGGGTAAACTTTTAAGGCTTCGCCTAAAATGTAAATGGCGCGTTTTAAATCTTCGCAGTTCAGCACGTAAGCAAGGCGTGCTTCGTTAACGCCAAGGCCCGGTGTGCTGTAAAATCCGTTGCCGGGGGCAAACATTACGGTTTCGCCGTCAACGTCAAAGTTCTCCAGCAGCCAGATGGCAAATTTTTCTGCATCGTCTACCGGGAATTTAACCATTACGTAAAAAGCGCCTTTCGGGTCGCTGGCTGCAACGCCGGGCAGTGATTTCAGTCCTTCGGCAATGGTGTCGCGGCGTTTCTGGTATTCTTTGTTTACTTCTTCCAGATAGCTTACCGGGGTTGTGTAAAGTGCTGCTGCGCCAACTTCCTCCAAAATCGGGCTGCACAGCCTGCCCTGGCAGCATTTGTTAATCTGCTGGCAGAAGTCTTTATTTTTGCTGATAATGCAGCCGATACGTGCGCCGCAGGCACTGTAACGTTTGGAAACGCTGTCGATAATAATCAGGTTGTTGTCAAGCTCGGGCATGGTGCCAAAGCTCTTATATTCGCCGCCGTAAACGAATTCGCGGTAAACTTCGTCGGCAATTACGGCAAGGTCGTGTTTAACGGCAAGCGCAGCAATGGTTTGCATTTCTGCTTCGGTGTAAACAACGCCTGTCGGGTTGCCCGGATTGGTTAAGAGAATAGCTTTGGTTTTGGGCGTAATATGTTTTTCAATTTCGGCAGCGTCCGGCAGATGATAGCCGTTTTCCACGCTGGTGGTTACGGCGTGGATTTTAGCGCCGAACTCGCAGGCAAAAGTTGTATAGTTGGCGTAAAATGGTTCAAAAACCATAATTTCATCATCGGGGTCGCACAGAGCCATAACGGCAAAGGTCAGGGCTTCGCTGCCGCCGTTTGTGATGAAAATATCGCCTGCTTCATAGTTCATGCCTTTTTCGGCATAGTATTTTTGAATTGCTTCAATTAAAAACGGTTCGCCTTTGCTGGCGCCGTAGGCAATAACTTTTTCGTCAAAATTTTTAATGGCGTCCATAAACTGGGGCGGAGTTTCAATATCCGGCTGGCCTATGTTAAGATGATAAACTTTTTTGCCTGCTTTTTTTGCGGCATCTGCATAGGGCGCCAGTTTTCTGATAGGTGATAATTTTAAATTTTGTACACGCTGGGAAATTTTCATATTGGTTGCTCCTCACTTAATAAATTTACAAAACAAAAAATTGTATGCCGCTATTATACCATAAAAAACGCGGCAAGTTCAGCCCTGCCGCGTAGAAATAATGTATACAATTTTAAATTATCTGTTCCAGGGGATGGCGCGGTTTTCTGCCCATTGCAAAAGCAGGTTAAACACCAGCCCCAAAAGCGAAAGTACAATTACGCCTGCCATTAGGCGGTCGGTAATCATTAAATCGCCGTAATGCAGTATCAGCGCGCCGATGCCTTCCTGTGCGGCAATCATTTCTGCGGCAACCAGAAGCAGAAGCGAGGTTCCTGCCGCAAGGCGCAGCCCGGCAAAAATCATGGGCAGGGCTGCCGGAAGCACAACTTTTTTTAAGGTCATCCAGCGGGTGGCGTTAAAGCTTACGGCTACCTTAATTAAAAGCGGGTCTACATTCTTTACGCCGGAATATGTATTCATGGCTACCGGAAAGAACACGCCCAGCGCGATAATGGTTACTTTGCTGAGTTCGCCGATGCCGAGCCATAAAATAAACAGCGGCAGCAGCGCAATTTTAGGTATTGGGTACAGCGCGTTTACAATGGGCGAGCCAATGCGGTCAATCAGCGCTGAAGTGCCGGTAAAAAGCCCTACGGCAAGGCCGATAACGCTGCCGAGCACAAAGCCAAGAATAATACGGTACATACTTGCGGCAAGGCTTGCAGCTATTTCTCCGCCGGCAACCATAGCGGCAAGCGCACTTAAAATACCTGTTGGTGAAGGCAGAAACAGCGGCGAAACAATGCCTGCGCGGCAGATGAGTTCCCAGATTATCAGCAGCACAATGACGGAAAGTGCGGAAACCCAGACCGGGTAAGTTTTTTGCCAGCTGTGCATTTTATCGGTAATTTTATATTCATTCATTGCCTTCCACCTCCATTAAGGCTGCGCGCGCGTCTTTGCTGATGTGTTCCCAGATAATGCGGATATATTCGGCAATTTCTTCGGTGTGCTGCGGCAGTTCGCGTTCTGCGCGCGGTATGCCGATATTTAAAATGCGGCTTATTTTGCCCGGGCGGCGCGAAAGCAGCACAACACGATCGGCAAGCATAACTGCTTCCTGAATGTTATGGGTTACATATAAAGTACTGAGGCGCGTTTTATCCCACAGGGTAACAAGCTCTTCCTGCATAATGGTACGCGTCTGCGCGTCCAGTGCACTGAAGGGCTCGTCCATCAAAAGCAGGTCGGGGTTAATGACAAGGGCGCGGGCAATGCCTACGCGCTGGCGCATGCCGCCGCTTAAATGGTGCGGCAGTGCTTTTTCAAAGCCGGTTAAGCCAACAAGGTTTATGTAGTGGCTTATGCGGTCTTTTTGTTCCTGCCGGGGCACGCCCATTGCTTCCAGCCCAAAGGCGATATTATCGTAAACGCTGCGCCAGGGAAAAAGCCCCGTTTCCTGAAAAACAATGCCGGTGCGCGGCACATGCCCCTGCGGCAGGTGCGTGAAGCTGGCGCTGCCGCTTGTCGGTGCAAGCAGCCCGGCTGTGATGTTTAAAAGCGTGGATTTGCCGCAGCCTGACGGGCCTACCAAGGCGACAAATTCTTCTTCGTTTACGGTAAGGTTAATATCCTGCAAAACAGGCAGGGTATGCCCCGTGCGCGAAACAAAACTTTTACTTACGTTGTCTATAACGAGTTTCATAAGTGCCTCCAAATAAAAAGGGCGGAAGCTGTTCCGCCCTTAAATTGTTACTGTGCCAGTGCTTTTTCCAGCAGAGTGGTATTTGCCACTTTGGCAGGGTCAAGTGTGCCCTGCATCATACCGTGTGAAGAATACCAGTCAATCTGTGTTTTAATATCGTCCGCCATAAGTTTGCCGTCGCGGTCAATGTACGGCAGGCCAAGTTTAATATCACCAGCAGGGGCTTTTACGTATTTGGCAATAATGCCTACAACTTCATCAAGCTTTTTGGGGTCTTTCTTTTCAACTGCTGCTTCGTAATAATAATGGCAGGCCTTGTTATAGGCTTTTAAAAAGCGGATGTTGGCGTCTTCGTTTTTCATAAATTCAGGCGAGAAGAACAGTGCGGAAGTCTGATAAGGAATGATGTCGCCAACCTGTACAATGGTTTGCGCCGTGCCTGCGGTCTGCATTTTGGTGATGTTGGGCTCGTTTAAAATTGCGCCGTCAATCTGGTTGCTTTCAAGCGCTGCCATTACGGCGCTTACTTTGCCGAGCGGTATAAGTTCCACATCGTCGAGGCTCATGCCTTTTTGTTCAAGCATTCTGCCAAGCATATAATGGAAGGTAGAACCTTTCTGTGTAATGCCGATGCGTTTGCCTTTAATGCTTTCCAGGCTGGTAAAGCCGCTGTTATAAGCGTTTGCTGCCGCAACAAGTGCGGAAGAAGGGAAGCCTTTTTCTTCGCGGCCTTTATCGGCAACAATTGCCAGCTGCTGACCGCTTGCCGCCATGTTAAAGAGGCTTGCGGTAATGCCGGTTGCGCCTACGTCAACCTGCGAAGAAGCAGTTGCAACGGCAATGGGGTGTGCCGCGTCAAACCATTCCGGCTGTATTTCTATATTCTGTTCGGCAAAAAAGCCTTTGTCCATGGCAATAAACAGCGGCGCGCTGCTGGTAAGGCGCAGCATGCCGAGCTTAACCTGAGCTTTGGCCGCTGCTGGTGCCTGCTTTTCGCTGCCGCCGCAGCCTGTAAGGGCAAATGCCAGGCAAAGTGCTGCCAGTAAAAACAGTAATTTTTTCATCGTCATCATCCTTTGCGTAGTTAGTGGTTGTCAGCATAACACTGTGTAAGCGTCTTATCAGTTATTTTACATCAAAAAAGCGATAAATGCACTACTTTTATTAAAAAATACACTGTAAAACTTATTTTTGTTTACTGGGCAGGTTTTACTTTTGTTATCAGCGCGATGTTGGTATAATATAATTTGTAATGCTGTAAATAACGGAGGCTATATTTATGAAATGGAATAGATTTTTTGCTTTGGCGGCAGGTTTTATTTTGGCGGCGGGGCATAGTGCGGCATTGGCCGCAGAACCGGTGTGCCTTGCCAGCATTGAAGCGGATACCGACGGCAACGGAACGCAGGAAACCGCCGAGCTGTGGGGCAATAAACTTACAGGAGGCAGCAGCTATTACGGCGATTTGCTGTTGATGATTAAAGACGGCAGCGGCAAACTGATAACCGCCTATACGCCTTCGCTTGAGGGCGGCTATGCCAATATTTTGCAGAAAGGGCATTTTACCGGCAAGGGCGAGCAGATTATTGTGCGCTCTTTAAGCGGGGCGGCACAGGAAATGCAGGTGCGCATTATCGACGCTGCACTGCCCAATGCCGTGCAGGAAATTTATACCGGCAGCGATAATCTGGGCGCAGCCGTTAACGCTGCTTTTAAGCCCGATTTTAAAACGGAATTTGTTTTTGAAGATTTTAAAGACGGCGTGCGTACGGAAGACGTTGAATACGGCGTGCTGCCGCACGAAAAAGATTATTATATTAACTGCGGGCTGTATGATGAAAACGGAAATTTGTTAAAGCCCTACCGCAAGCCGGAGAGCCGCATGAGCGGGGTTACCGTTATTGCAGACCCCGAAGGCATGGACAGGCTTGCAACCTTGCAGACCGTAAGCGGCACAGGCAGCGAGGACACGCTTGCCAAAATTGCTGCCGAGTGGGAATATGACGGCGGCTGGCAGTTGAAGGATCGCGAATTATATACGCAAATCGTGCAGAACGGTGAATTCCGCCGCAACCTTGTTTTCGGCAACGGCATGCTTTACAAGCAGCAGGCTGTAATGGACGGCAGCAGCGTAACTTATCCGCTGATGGCGGTTGAAGGCAAACAGGAACTGCAAAATACCATTAACGGCGAGCTGGAGAAAGTTTGGCAGCCCTATGCCGCGGCGCTTGGCAAAAAAAGCTGCGAGCTTGATTATACGGTGCCTTTTGCGGGTTCGGACATGATGTCGCTGATGTTTTTCGGCGTAATGGGTGAGGGCAGCGAAGAAATTTTTGAACGCCTGCCGCTGAACATATCGCTCAGCGACGGCAAAGTCCTTGATATCAGTGATGTTCTGAATGTTGAAAACCCGGATTTACTGCCGGTGCTTGCTCTGCTCGGCGCTGAAGATAAGGTTGATTTTACCAAAGAAGTGCCGAATTCCTGGTATTATAATGGAAAGAATATGGTGTTCTGCCAGAAGATGAAAGACGGCACGGGCTGGAATGAAGCCGCGATACCGGCATCCGAACTTGAAAAATTTATGCTTAACAAAAATTTGCTGAAAAAATAACAAAAAATAAACAAATTTGCCACAAAGGAACTGACTGGAGAGTCTAATAGCGAAAAACCGAGAAAATAAAAGCAACGATAAATAAAATTAATGAAATTTGCTAAAATTAAGGTTTGCCTTTCTGCTTTTGAAGGAATATAATTATATTACTTTGGTTTAAGTATATCCTTTTTGCTTTTTTGTACTTGAAACTTAAGTTAGAAGGAGGAATAGATTTATGTTGAATTTTTTGCGTAAGAACAGGAGCGGCAAAGCAGCAGTTGCAGCGCTTGCTGCCGTAACTGTGTTTTCGTTTGCCGGCTGCGGCGGCGAAAAAGCAGCGGCTCCGCAGGCTACGCTTGTAAAATCCATGCAGGTAATAAAGCGTGATACACCGCTGGTTTATGATTATACCGGCTTTGTGCAGGCTCAGCAGGAAATGGAGCTGAAGGCACAGGTAAGCGGGCAGATTACCGGCAAGTATTTTAACGGCGGCGAAACCGTTCAGGCGGGGCAGATTTTGTACACAATTGACCCGCGTACCTACCGCGCCAACCTTTTGCAGGCACAGGCAAACCTTGCCAATGCCCGTGCTCAGCTTGCCAACGCTTCGGTAGATGCCGAACGCTATACAAAACTTTACGAGCAAAGCGCTGTTTCCAAACAGACTCTCGATAACGCCATTATGGCGCGCGACCAGGCACAGGCATCCGTAAATGCACAGGAAGCCATGCTTGAAAATGCGCAGATTGATATGAACGAAACCAATGTAACGGCTCCGTTTACCGGACGCATTGATACAACTGCCCTTGAAGTAGGCAACTATGTTACCGACGGGCAGACTACCATGGCAACAATTTCCAACACCGACCCGGTATTTGTAGAGTTCAGCATGGCTGAGCCTGAATACTTGAAGCTTGCCAACACTGCCGTTGACAGAGGACAGGCGGCACCGCTGGAAAATTTGAGCATTGTTCTGAGCGATGGCACCACTTATGACCTTCCCGGCCGCATTGCCGAGGTTAACCGTGCATTGACTGCCAACACCGGTACGCTTACCATTAAAGCGCTGTTCGATAACCCGAACCGCGTACTGCTGCCGGGAATGTTCGCGCATGTACAGGCAACGGCAGGCACCAGGGCTAACGCACTTCTCATTCCGCAGCGTGCTGTTACGGAATTGATGTATAAGAAATTTGTTTATGTTATCGGCGCAGACAACAAGGTTGAAATGCGCGAAGTTACCCTTGGGCCTCGCGTAGGGCGTTTGTGGATGGTTGAAAGCGGCCTTAACGGCGATGAAACAATCGTTGTTGAAGGTACCGGCAAAATTACGGCCGGCGCGCTTGTAAACCCCGAACCGATGACGGAAGCAGAACTTGACACTACCGCCGACAGAACAGAATCCGGCGATGCTGCCGGTGCAGCAAAATAAGGAGGTAAGCTGAATGGCACGATTTTTTATTGACCGTCCGGTCTTTGCCATGGTGCTGGCCATATTGATTACGCTGCTGGGCGCTATTGCCGGTTTCAGCCTGCCTATTGCCCAGTATCCTAATATTACCAAGCCGCGTATTTCCGTAACTACCAACTATACGGGCGCAAGTGCCCAGACGGTAGAAGAATCTGTTGCGCAGGCAATAGAACAGAAGGTAAACGGCGTAGAAAATATGCTGGATATGAGTTCTACCAGTACCGCTACCGGCGAATACAGCTTAAACGTACAGTTTAACCTGGAAAAGAACGCCGATATTGCTGCGGTAGAAGTACAGAACCGTGTATCGCAGGCAAACAGCTCCATGCCGCAGGAAGTAACCGCATACGGCATTACCACGACGAAGGAATCTGCGGAAACCATCATGTATTTCGCACTTACTTCGCCTAACAATACTTATGACAGTATGTTCCTCAGAACATACGCCGACGTTAACTTTATCGACGCTGTTAAGCGCGTTAAAGGCGTATCCACCGTTGATGAATACGGCCCGGAATATTCCATGCGTATCTGGCTGAACCCGGAAAAACTGGCTCAGCTTAACCTTACAACAAGCGATATTGAAACGGCGGTAGAAGCGCAGAACATTCAGGCTCCTGTAGGTACCGTAGGTGCCCGCCCGACTGTTGACGAGCAGGAAAAACAATACTCAGCCAATGCTCAGGGCCGTTTAAAAACACCTGAAGAATTCGGCAATATTATTATCCGTTCCATTAACGGCGAAAACCTTTACTTAAAGGATATCGCCCGCATTGAAGAAGCACCGAGAAGCGACCTGGTACTCAGCCGTTTGAACGGCGGTGCCTCCGTAGTATTCCCGGTATCCCTTACCAGTGACGCCAACTCTATTGAAACAGTTTCGCAAATCCGCGAAGTTTTGGCTGATGCCGAAAAACGTTTCCCGGCAGATATGAAACTGACGGTTATTCAGGATAACACGCAGTTCATTACCGAATCTTTGAATAAAGTTGCCCATACCTTCTTTGAAGCACTGGTACTAGTTATTTTTGTAATCTTCATGTTCCTCGGCAGCTGGCGCGCAACGCTGATTCCGCTGCTGGCAGTACCGGTATCTCTGGTTGGTACTTTTGCTTCGTTCGTACTTTTGGGCTTTACCATTAATACGCTGACGGCTTTTGCACTTATCCTTGCTATCGGCCTCGTAGTCGACGACGCTATCGTCGTTGTAGAAGCAGTAGAACATCATATTCAGGATACTGGCCTTACGCCTAAAGAAGCAACCTACCGCGCCATGAGCGAAGTTTCCGGCCCTGTTGTGGCCATTGCCTTCGTACTTTCCGCGGTATTTATCCCGACTGCGTTTACCGGCGGTACGGTTGGCGAGCTTTATAAACAGTTTGCCATTACTATTTCCGTTTCCATGATGCTTTCGGCACTTATCGCATTGTCGCTGACCCCGGCGCTGTGCGCTCTGATTTTGAAACCTAAAAAAGATGAAGCCGAAATTAAAGGCTTTATCGGCAAAGCCGTACATGCTTTCAACAAATGGTTTGAAAGAACGCTGGCTAAATACGTAACTAACGTAGAAAAATGCATCCGCCATGCAAAAGTTGTTATGGCCTGCCTGCTGGTTGGTGTAATTTTAATCGGCTTCCTGTTTAAGATTACTCCTTCCGGTTACGTTCCTAACGAAGATATGGGCATGAGCGCCGTATCGTTCAGCCTGCCGGAAGGCGCTTCCAGCAACCGTAACATTCAGCTGATGGGCGAACTCAGTAAAGAAGTTCAGAAATTCCCGGGCGTTGACTATGTAATGGAAGTATCCGGCGTTGATATTCTGAGTTCTGCGCAGAAAGCATCTGCCGGCCTCGTAGTTGTAGCCATGAAGCCTTATGCAGAACGTGATACCACTATTCAGGATATCATTCCTATGATTCAGGGCCTCGGTCCTAAATTCCCGGATGCCACGGTTATGGCCTTCCAGCCGCCTGCATTGCCTGGCGCTTCCAGCACCGGTTCTCTCAGCATGTACATTATGAACCTTGGCGGTGAAGATGTAAGCCTGATGAATGACCGTGCACAGGAATTTTTGGCGAAAGCACGCCAGCGCCCGGAAATAGGCATGATTTACACCACCCTGAACACCACCACGCCTATGTATAAATTCAACGTAGACCGTGATAAGGCACAGAGCCTGAACGTACCTGTTTCCAGCGTATTCAGCGCATTGCAGACCTTCCTCGGCGGTTACGAAATCAATGACCTGAACAACTTCGGCCGTACATGGAAAGTTGTTATGCAGGCTGATGACAAATACCGCTCCAACGTTGACGATATGCGTTATTTCTTTGTGCGCAGCAACGATGGCACGATGGTTCCGCTGAACACTCTTGTAACTTATGACAATGAGAACAGCTCCGTTGTTATGACGCGCTTTAACGGCGCACGCGCTATTAAAATTGCTGGCGACCCTGCCGAAGGTTATTCCACCGGCCAGGCCATGACTGCTCTGGAAGAAGTTGCGGCAGAAACTTTGCCGGTAACTTACAGCTATGAATGGACCGACCAGAGCCGTGACCAGATTGAAGCTGGCAACCGCTCCATGCAGATTTTTGTAATTTCCCTTATCTTCGTATTCCTCTGCCTGGCAGCTTTGTATGAAAGCTGGACCATTCCTCTGGCAGTTCTCCTTTCCGTGCCTACTGCCGTACTGGGCTGCATTCTCGGCCAGTACCTGCGCGGACAGCAAAACGACGTTTATATGCAGATTGGCTTGATTATGCTTATCGGCCTTGCTGCCAAGAACGCAATTTTAATTGTAGAATACGCCAAGATGAATATGGAAAAAGGCATGGGTGTTGTTGATGCTGCTGTTGAAGCATCCCGCCTCCGTCTCCGTCCGATTCTGATGACTTCGTTTGCATTCATCCTCGGCTGCCTGCCGCTGGCTGTTGCAACCGGTCCGGGTGCAGGCGCGCGTGTATCCATGGGTAACGCCGTAGTTGCCGGCATGACCTTTAACACGCTGTTCGGTATCTTCCTGATTCCGGTATGCTTTGTAGTTGTAGAAAAATTCTTCAGCAAAAAGCATAAAGAAGAAGCCTGATAAAAGTAAATAATTAGTGAAAAATGCCCTGCTTGACGGCGGGGCATTTTTTATAGCAGGAATTTTTAAATTTGTGTTGTATAATAGTTAGAGTAAACAAACTATTTTGAAATAGAGGGGAATTTGCTTGAACAGATTAAAAGAACAAAGCCGCTTTCTGCGCAATGTGTGGTTTTTAACCAAAAGCTACTGGCAGTCGGAAGAACGCTTGAAGGCGTTTGCCCTGCTGGCGGTAATAATTGCGCTTACGCTGGCGGTTGTATATGTAATTGTTTTAATTAACGACTGGTTTAACGTATTTTATGAAGCGCTGCAAAATTACGACACCGAGAAAATTTTTGATGAACTGATACATTTTTCGTGGCTGGCCGCGCTGTACATTATTTTAATGGTATATTCCTTTTATTTGCAGCAGGTGCTTATAATTAACTGGCGCCGCTGGCTTACAGACCGTTACATTGACGAATGGCTGCGCAATAAAACTTATTACCGTCTGCAGGTTTTCGGTGCCGATACCGATAACCCTGACCAGCGTATCAGTGAAGATGTGCGCCTGTTTGTGGAGATGACGCTGACTTTCAGTATCGGCGTTTTAAAGGCGGTATGCACATTTGTATCGTTTGTATTTGTTTTGTATAATATTTCCGGGCCGCTCGATTTTACGCTTTGGGGCCACAGCTTCCATATCGAAGGCTATATGGTGTGGGTGGCGCTTATTTATTCGGCGCTTGGCACCTGGGTAACGCATGTTGCCGGCAAAAAGCTGGTTGGGCTTAATTTTGTGCAGCAGCGTTACGAGGCTGATTTCCGTTTCAGCATGATGCGTATGCGCGAAAACGCCGAGAGCATTGCCTTTTACAGCGGCGAAGGGCGTGAAGGCAGCATTTTTAAAAAGCGTTTTGCACTGCTTTTGGATAATTTCTGGAAAATTATTCAAAAACGCAAACAGCTTATCTGGATTAATTCCGGGTATTCGCAGATAGCCATTATTTTCCCGATGGTTGTGGCAATGCCGCGCTATCTGGCGCACCAGATTACGCTGGGCGGGCTGATGCAGGTAAGCAACGCTTTCGGTAAAGTACAGGAATCGCTTTCGTATTTTGTGGATATGTACGCTTCCATTGCCGAATGGCAGTCTGTTGTTAACCGTCTTACAGGCTTTGGGCTGCATATGCACGAAGTTAAGCAGGAAAAATTGCAGCCGGATTTGCAGCGTGAGCTATCTGATGGCGGCATTGCAGCCAAACAGCTTGATATAACGCTGCCGGACGGGCATGTTTTGATTGACGGTGCGGAATTTAACCTGCACCGCGGCGAAAATATTTTAATCAAAGGGCCAAGCGGCAGCGGCAAAAGCACTTTGCTGCGCGTACTGGCAGGTATCTGGCCGTATGTAAAAGGCAGGCTTGCCATGCCGGATGCGGAAAACACCATGTTTATTCCGCAGAAGCCTTATCTGCCGCTCGGCACTCTGCGCGAGGCGCTGCTGTACCCCGGCGGGCATGAGTGCAGTGATGAAGAACTGAAAAACGTGCTTGCAAAATGCAGCATAGGTTATTTGGCAGAAAATTTATATGTTGAAGCGGACTGGGCGCATGTTTTAAGCGGCGGCGAACAGCAGCGCGTGGCTTTTGCGCGTGCGCTTATTTATAAGCCGGACTGGCTGTTTCTGGATGAAGCAACATCCGCTCTTGACGAGGCTACGGAAAAAGCCATGTACACTTTAATTTCTGCCGAAATGCCGCAGACTACGGTTATCAGCATCGGGCACAGAAGCACTTTAAACAGCTTCCATCAGGCTGGGCTGTTTTTAGATAAAAACTTGAAAAAATTATCTTTCGGCTATCTTTAATTTGTTTTATGATGAGTACAAAAGGAGGTACAACCAATGATGCCAATGGAAATAGCGCCCGGTATTTATGATGTGGGTGCAACGGACTGGATTGTGAGGGATTTTCACGGATATAAAACCGAGCGCGGCGCTTCATACAACAGTTATTTAATTGTTGATGAAAAAATCTGCCTTATTGATACCGTTAAGGCCTGCTATGCAGAGGAACTTTTGGAGAAAATACGCCGTATTGCTGACCCTGCCAAAATAGATTACGTAGTGGTAAACCATGTTGAACCTGACCATGCGGGTGCGTTGCCGGAGGTTTTAAAAGCAGCTCCCAATGCTAAATTTGTTATTACCATGCAGGGCAAAAACGAGGCTTTGCGCCATTACGGCGACGGCTTTGACTTTATGGTTGTTAAGGAAGGCGACAAAATAAGCCTTGGCAGCCGTGAACTGACTTTTGTGCCCATGCCGATGCTGCACTGGCCCGACAACATGGTAACCTACTGCCCGCAGGACGGCATTCTGTTCAGCAACGATGCGTTTGGCCAGCATTATGCTTCTTCCAAACGTTTTGATGATGAAGTTGACGAATATGTTTTGTTCTATGAGGCGAAAAAATATTTTGCCAATATTTTGTGGCCGTATGCGCGTTTAATCGGCGGTGCGCTTAAAAAAGCCTCTGCGCTTGATATTAAAATGATTGCTCCGGCGCACGGCGTTATCTGGCGCAGCAAAATTGCGCAGATTCTTGAAAAATATGCAGCCTGGGGAACGGGCGTTAACGGCAAAAGCGTAGTTATTGCCTACGATACCATGTGGGGCGGCACGGAAGCGCTGGCACGCGCTATGGTTGAAGGCGCTGCCGCTGCCGGTGTAAAAGTGCAGCTGATGCGTATGGACAGAACCCCGTGCAGCACTGTGGCGGCAGAATTGTTTGAAGCGGGCGGCCTGCTTGTAGGTTCACCAACTTTAAACAGCGGCATGATGCCGACAATCGGCGGTATGCTGGTTTATTTAAAAGGCTTGCAGCCTAAAGGCAAAAAAGCGGCAGCTTTTGGAACCTGCGGTTGGGCAGGCGGTGCGCAGAAAGATATGGAAGCCATGCTTACGGCAGGCGGGTTCGATTTGCAGCCCGGCTTTAACTGCAAATGGCGTGCCTGCGTTGATGAAACAGAAGCAGCGCGGCAGTTTGCCTACGAATTTGCAAAAAATCTGTAATTTTTAAATAATGGCAGCGGTGGAATTTACAAAAATTTCATCGCTGTTTTTTATTTATGCCTTGCCAAAAGTCGAAAAGTCAAATATAATAAGTGTAAAACAATACATCTAAATTTATGGGGTAATCAGATATGAGAAATCTTGCTGATGCAATAGAAAATTTTATTATCCGCCAATTGCTGGAGGACAGCGAGGACACTGTGCTGGTGCAGCGCAATGAACTGGCCGATAAATTATCGTGCGCTCCGTCGCAGATAAGCTATGTTATAAGCACGCGCTTTACGCCGGAAAAGGGCTATCTGGTGGAGTCGCGCCGTGGCAGCGGCGGCTTTGTGCGTATTGTGCGGGTTACGCCGCCCAATAAGGAAGCCAAACGCCGGGAAACTGCGCAGGCTCTTTTGGAGCACTGGGCGCACCGCGGCATGGTTACGGCCCGCGAATATGCTCTTTTAAAATATATGCTTGAAATTATAAATGCGGATGAAAAGGAAAAAATAACTGTATTACAGAATGCCATAAGTAAGATGATGCAGGTGAGGTGACAGATATGTTATGCCAGAAATGCGGCAAAAAAGAAGCCGTTGTGCACGTAGTGTGCATGGTAAATAATAAACAGATTGACAAGTGGCTGTGCGCGGACTGCGCCGAAAAGCTGATGCCGTACGCCGTTAGCGGCGGCGGGCGCGCTGTTGACCCGCGCAATTTGCTTGAAACATTATTTTTTGGCGGTGAGCAGGCCAAACCGCAGGAACGCCGTTTTACCAAACGGATGGCTTCCATTTTGGAAAATGCCATGCGCAGTGCGCTGGACCGCGGGCATGACCACCTAGGTACGGAGCATTTGCTGCTGGCGCTTTTAAACGAAAAAGACTGTTACGGTGTAAGGGTGCTTGAAAAGCTGGGCATTAACCCTGTTGCCGTGGCGGAAGAAGTGGAAAAGACCATGGACCCGGCAGGCAATTTGCAGATTATCATCGGCTATACGCCGCATGCCAAACGCGCGCTTGAAATTGCTGCCGAAACCGCACTGGCCTTGAAATCGCCGCAGGTAGGCTCCGAGCATTTGCTGATGGGTATTTTGCGCGAGGACAAAGGCATGGGCGGCACCGTGCTGCGCAAGTTTAACATTACTGCGGAACAGGTATGGCAGATTATTCGTTCCATCCGTGAACATCAGCCGTCCGTTCCTGGCTTTGAAGAACCGGAAATGCCTTCGTATTATGATGAAATGCCGGAAGATGCATCGCTTGAGGTTTTAAACGAATTTGGGCGCAATTTGAACGAACTGGCGGCAGCAGGGAAAATTGACCCTGTAATCGGCAGAGAAAATGAAATTGAAAGAGTTATACAGATTTTGTGCCGCCGTACGAAGAATAACCCTGTTTTAATCGGCGAGGCCGGTGTAGGCAAAACAAGTGTGGCAGAAGGCCTGGCACAGCGAATTGTTGACGGCAAGGTGCCGGAGCTTTTGCGCAGCAAAACCGTTTTTTCACTGGAAATCGGGTATCTTGTGGCCGGTGCCAAATACCGGGGCGATTTTGAAGAACGCCTGAAGGATATTCTGGAAACCATTAAAGAAAACAAGGATATAATTCTTTTTATAGACGAACTGCATACTATTATCGGCGCGGGTGCAGGGGAAGGCGGCACAGATGCGGCCAATATTATAAAACCTGCCCTTGCAAGGGGCGAATTGCAGGTTGTAGGTGCTACAACGCTCAGCGAGTACCGCAAGCATATTGAAAAAGACGCGGCACTGGAACGCAGGTTCCAGCCGGTTGTGGTTGCTGCGCCGGATGCTGATGCGGCACTGTCGATTTTAAAAGGCCTGCGCGAAAAATATGAAGAATTCCATAAACTGCATGTTACCGATGCGGCGCTGGAAGCGGCAGTAAAACTTTCCAACCGCTATATTACCGACCGCAACCTGCCGGACAAAGCCATTGACCTGATGGACGAGGCCTGCGCAAAAGTAAAACTGCAAAACTATAAACTTTCCATACCCGTGCAGGAAAAAGAACGCGAGCTTGCACAGGTACGCAAGGAAAAGGCTTCGGCAATTTCGCGCCAGCAGTATGAACTGGCGGCGCAGCTGCGCGATAAGGAAGCCATACTTGAAATGGGGCTTACCTATGAAAAAAGCAATTATGACCGCGCGATAGGCAAACAGCCGGAAGTTACCGAGGAGGACATTGCCGCGGTTATTTCCCAGTGGCTTAACATTCCTCTGCAAAAACTTACGCAGACGGAATCGGAACGCCTGCTGCATATGGAGGACGATTTGCACAAGCGTGTTATCGGGCAGAGCGAAGCGGTAGAAGCGGTGTCCAAAGCCATCCGCCGCGCGCGTGCCGGGTTTAAGGATAAAAACAGGCCGGTGGGTTCGTTCCTGTTTCTTGGCCCGACCGGCGTAGGCAAAACGGAACTTGCCAAAGCGCTGGCAGAAAATATGTTCGGCGACGAGCGTGCGCTTATCCGTTTTGATATGTCCGAATACATGGAAAAACATACGGCATCACGCCTTGTAGGCGCGCCTCCGGGTTATGTTGGCTACGAAGAAGGCGGCCAGCTTACGGACGCCGTGCGCAGAAGGCCGTATTCCATTATTTTGCTTGACGAAATTGAAAAGGCGCACCCGGATGTATTCAATCTGCTTTTGCAGATTATGGAGGACGGGCGTCTTACCGACGGGCAGGGGCGCACAACCGATTTCCGCAACTGCGTGATTATTATGACAAGCAACGCCGGTGCGCGGATGCTTGCCGATACCAAACCGCTGGGCTTTACGCTTGGCGAAGCGCAGGAAGATAAAGACCGCAAAAATAAAGTGCTGGCGGAAATTAAAAATGTGTTCCGCCCGGAATTTTTAAACAGAATTGACGAGATTACGGTTTTCGATTCCCTGCATTATGACGAACTTGTTGAAATAATTAAAAATATGCTGCGCGATTTGCGCGCCAAACTTGCCGAAAACGGGCTGACACTGGAAGTTTCGCAGGAAGCAAGGGAGCTTTTGGTAAAAGAAGGCAGCGATACGCGTTATGGCGCAAGGCCTTTGCGCCGTGCCGTACGCAAGATGCTGGAGGACCCTGTAAGCGATTTATACCTTGCGGGCATGTTTAAGGCGGGCGATACTATTTGCGCAAGCGTCGGCGAAAGCGGAAACATTGTTTTTACGCCTAAAAAAGTTGAAGTAGTGTTAACGCACGAAGAAATACATCCGGCGGAGGTAAATAATGGCCAAAACCAAAACTAAATTTGTGTGCCAGAACTGCGGTTATACAACGGCCAAATGGATGGGGCGCTGCCCTGAATGCGGCACGTGGGACAGCCTGGCAGAAGAACTGGAAACGCCTGCTTCCGGCCCGCAGCAAAGCTTTTTAATGCCTAAAGAAGCGCCCAAGCCCAAAACGCTTGACAAAGTAATGCTTACGGAGGTTGAGCGGCTTAAAACGGGCATTAACGAATTTGACAGGGTGCTCGGCGGCGGGCTTGTGCCCGGCAGCCTTGTGCTTTTGGGCGGCGACCCTGGCATCGGCAAATCAACCATGCTTTTGGATGCCGGTATCCGCTTCAGTGCCGGGGGCATTAAAGTTTTATATGTGTCGGGTGAAGAATCGGAAGCGCAGACAGCTATGCGTGCGCGCAGGCTTGGCAAACCGGGCACGGCGCTGCTGGTGATGACCGCGACCGACCTTGACGCCGTGCTTTTGCAGGCTAAAGAAGTACAGCCGCAGATACTTGTTATAGATTCCATTCAGACTATGTATAACCCAGAACTGCAAACGGCGGCAGGCAGCGTGGGGCAGGTGCGCGAATGTACTGCCAAGCTGCTGCGCTTTGCCAAAGCAACGGGCATTGCCGTTATTATCATCGGGCACGTTACCAAGGAGGGCAATATTGCCGGGCCGCGCCTTTTGGAACATATGGTTGACGTAGTGCTGCAGTTTGAAGGCGACAGGTCATATTCCTTCCGCGTTTTGCGCGCGCTGAAAAACCGTTTTGGTTCTACCAGCGAAAGCGGTATATTTTCGATGGAAACCGGCGGTTTAAAAGAAGTTGCCAACCCTGCCGGGCTGTTTTTGGAAAACCGCGCCGAAAACGCGCCGGGCAGCGTGGTTTGCGCCTGTATGGAAGGCAACCGCCCGATTATGGTTGAAGTGCAGGCTTTGGTTGCCAAAACGCCTTACGGCATGCCGCGGCGCACGGCCGTAGGGTTTGATTACAACCGCGTAAATATGCTGCTAGCTATTTTGGAGCGGCGGCTGGGCATGGATTTTGGCAATTTTGATGCTTATTTAAACGTTGTAGGCGGCATGAAAATTACCGAGCCTTCGGCAGACCTTGCCGCGGCGGCAGCGCTGGTATCGAGTTACCGCAACAAACCCGTGCCGCATGGTGTGCTGGCGGTGGGCGAAGTGGGGCTTACCGGTGAAATACGCCGCGTTTCCGGTACGGAGCGGCGCATACGCGATGCCGCAAATCTTGGTTTTACAAAATTTGTAGTGCCAAAGGGAAAACTTAATATGGAGCAGAAAACGTCGGGCATTGTTCAGGCGGCGACGCTTGAAGAAGCGCTGAACGCAATTTTTAATTAAAAAAGCGGGCTTAACGGCCCGTTTTTTGTATGTTTTATGCGGCAAAAGCGTTGACACAAATTAACTACTATGATAAAATAAATAAATTTTGACATTTTTACTCCTTGGTGTTACAATAGAAGAGTATTAGGGCGAAAGCTGGCATTTTGTACAAGGAGGGGCGCCAATGTTTTCCGTAGGAGATAAAATTGTATATCCGATGCATGGTGCAGGTATTGTGCAGGCCATAGAGCAGCATGAGCTTGCCGGTGAAGCGGTGGATTATCTTGTTATGGTAATGCTTCTTACCGATATGCGTGTTATGGTGCCGCTTAAAAATGTGGAACGTGTCAGTTTGCGCCATATTATCAGCAAAGATGAAATTCCGGGCATTGAAAAAGTGCTCGGCACACCGGTTGAGTTTAACGCTAAAGGCATTACCTGGAACCGGCGCTTTAATATGTATCTTGACAAAATGAAAAGCGGCAATGTGCTTGACGTTGCCGAAGTTATAAATATCCTGCAGACGCAGGAAAACGAGAAAAAGCTGTCCACCGGAGAACGAAGGCTTTTGGGAAACGCGCGCCAGATACTGGTGAGCGAGATGATGCTGGTTTGCGGCGAAAGCCAGAAAGACGCCGAAAAGTGGCTTGATAAATTTTTTGAATGAAAAACACCGGTAAAAACGGTGTTTTTTATTTTTTATACTGTTTTTGCCAGCTGATTTGTAGTACAATAAACATAATCCCTAATTATACCCTGAAGGAGGTGAGAAAATGTTAAACAGAGTGCTGCGGATTACAATAGTCGTTGTTTTTGCTGTTACCGGACTTATACTTACAGAATATTTGCTGCCTTATATTTCGGATTACTTTGATTACAAATTTTATGGCAACGGCTTTTTCGGCATTGCTTTTACAACAATCGTATCAGGCAGTGTCGGAATTTTTGTTTTTGGCAGTATGGGCATGGCACTGGCGCCTGTTATTATCCGTAAAATGACGAGCTGGACGGAGAAAATTGCCATTTTGCTGGCACGCGTTCCTACCAGCGACATCATGGTAATAACCTTCGGCATTGCCATCGGCCTTGTGCTGGCCAACCTTTTGGGCGGGCCTTTTTCGCATCTGCCTATTATCGGGCCGTATATCCCGCTTATTTTCAGCGTAGTGCTTTCCATGGTCGGCGCCAAGGTAGCTTTGCGCAAGCATCAGGATATTGTAGGCTTTTTTGACAGGAGCCTGCCGTCGCTGAAAGGCGCGGTGAAACCTGCTGCCGTTAAAGACGCTTATGACAGTGACCGCGTTTACTGCGACAATAAGCTGCTTGATACAAGCGTAATTATTGACGGCCGTATTGGCGATATTTTAAAAACAGGCTTTTTGGAAGGCTTTATGATAGTGCCTAAATTCGTTATTCGCGAATTGCAGACACTGGCCGATTCTTCTGACGGCTTAAAACGCGGCAAGGGCAGGCGCGGGCTCGATTTGCTTCATGAAATACAAATGGAGAACCCGGAGCGTGTTTTTGTTGACGATACCGATTATCCGGAACTGGAAGGCGTTGATGCCAAGCTGGTGAAGCTGGCTCAGCAAAAACAGTGGATTATTGTAACCAACGATTTTAACTTGAACAAAGTGGCAGAAATTCAGGGCATTGATGTTTTAAACATTAACGACCTGGCCAACGCCGTTAAGCAGATGGTTGTGCCCGGCGAAAACATTAACGTGTTTTTGCTGCGCGAAGGCAAGGAAGCAGGGCAGGCTATTGCTTATTTTGAAGACGGCACAATGATAGTCGTCGATAACGGCAGACGCTTTATCGGGTCTTCCGTAATGGCGGAAGTTACTTCCGTATTACAGACTTCTGCCGGGCGCATGGTTTTTGCCAAAGTTGCTAACAGGTGATTTGTATGGATAAACTTACGGTTATTGTGCCTGCCGCCGGTGCGGGAAAAAGGCTTGGCCTCGGCAAAAACAAAGTGTTTGCCATGCTGGGCGGGCTGCCGCTTTTAGTGCAGTGCCTGTGCATGATAAACGATACCGGTATGGCGGATAAAACCATTATCGCCGCAGGTGCAGCTGAAATTGACGATATAAATAAAATGCTTGCCAAATACCGGGAGCTTTTTCCGCTGCTTGATACAGCAGTTGTGGCGGGCGGCGCGGAACGCACCGACAGCGTGAAAAATGCGCTTGCCCTAACCGGCAGCAGCGGTTTTATTGCCGTTCATGACGGCGCACGCCCTTTTGCCGGCAAAGAAGTGTTTGAACGCACTTTGAAAGCTGCCGTAAAATATGGGGCGGCCATAGCGGCGGTGCCGGTTAAAAATACTATTAAGCTTATTGATGAAAACGGCTTTGTGGCCGGTACACCGCAGCGCAGCTTGCTGCGTGCCGTGCAGACGCCGCAGATTTTTAAGGCGGAACTTTTGCACCGCGCTTACGGCAGCGAAAACCTGCGCGGCGCGGCAGTAACTGATGACGCTTCGCTGGTGGAGCGGTTGGGAGTAAAAGTTGCCGTTGCCGAAGGAAGTTACGAAAACATTAAAATTACCACGCCGGAAGATTTGCTTTTGGCTGAAAAAATTTGTGCAGACAGGGGAATGGCTATGCAGCAGGAAATAAAAGTTCCGCAGTTTAGGGTAGGCACAGGCTTTGATGTGCACCGCCTTACGGAAAAGCGCAAACTTATTTTGTGCGGGGTTGAAGTGCCTTATGAACTTGGCCTTGACGGGCACAGCGATGCTGACGTTGCCGTACATGCTTTAATGGATGCTCTTTTGGGGGCGGCTGCCCTTGGCGATATCGGCAGGCATTTTCCCGATACCGATGAGCGCTTTAAAGGTGCGGACAGCATGAAGCTGCTGGCGCATGTCATTGCGCTTTTAAAAGAGCGATGTTGGCACGTAAACAATGCCGATGTAACAATCATTGCGCAAAGGCCCAAACTTGCCGGATTTATTCCGCAGATGCGGGCTAACCTTGCGGCGGCGCTTGAACTTGGCGAAGACGCGGTAAACGTAAAAGCTACAACAACCGAAAAGCTGGGCTTTACCGGGCGCGGTGAAGGCATTGCCGCAGAAGCCTGCGTAAGCCTGATTAAAATATGACGCATTTAACAGATTATGCTATAATATAAAAGATTAATTTTTTGGAGGAATGAGTTTGATGGCTAATGAAGTTAGAGTAAGATTTGCGCCCAGTCCTACCGGGCCTTTCCATATCGGCGGCGCACGCAGCGCATTGTTTAACTGGCTGTTTGCCCGCAAAATGGGCGGAAAAATGATTTTGCGCATTGAAGATACCGACCTTGAGCGTTCCAGCCGTGAAAGCGAAGAAAATATTAAGGCAGCTTTAAAATGGCTTGGCATGGATTGGGACGAAGGCATTGACGTAGGCGGCGAAAACGGCCCTTACCGCCAGACCGAACGCCTGGAAATTTATAAAAAATATACCGATAAACTGTTGGCAGAAGGCAAGGCATATTACTGCTACTGCACCGACGAAGAACTTGAAGCAGAACGCCAGGCTTTGCTTGCCGAAGGCAAAATGCCGCGCTACATGGGCAAATGCCGCCATTTAACGCCGGAACAGATTGAAAAATATAAAGCCGAAGGCAGAAAACCGACCGTACGTTTTAAAGTGCCTGCCGACAAACAGATTTTGGTGCGCGACATGGTACGCGGCGACGTTGTGTTCGATTCCAACGGTATCGGCGATTTTGTTATCGTTAAATCCGACGGTATCCCGACTTATAACTATGCCGTTGTTATCGACGATTCTTTAATGCATATCACCCATGTTATCCGCGCTGAGGAACATCTTTCCAACACTCCGCGCCAGTGCCTTATTTATGACGCACTTGGCTTTGAACAGCCTACCTTCGGGCATATTTCCCTTATTCTCGGCAAGGACCACACCAAAATGTCCAAACGCCACGGTGCAACTTCCGTAGACCAGTACCGCCAGCTCGGTTATCTGCCGGAAGCCATTGACAACTTCCTGGCACTTCTTGGCTGGGCGCCTAACAGCGAACAGGAAATTTTCAGCATGGACGAACTTGTTAAAGAGTTCAGCATGGACCATGTTGCCAAGAACCCGGCTGTATTCGATATTGACAAACTGAACTGGATTAACCAGCACTACATGCGCAAACTGAGCCGCGACGAGTTTTACGAAGCAGCCAAACCGCATATGATAAAAAAAGGCTTTATTAACGGTGAAGAATACGGCGACAAGCTGGAATGGCTGAAAGACGTTGTTGCCACTGCGCAGCAGCATGTATCCTACGCAGCACAGGTACCGGATGATGTTGCTATGTACTTTACCGATAATTTTGATTTTGAAAATGACGATGCCAAAAACGTGCTTTTGGCAGAAACCGTACCGGAAGTAATCCGCCTGCTGTTTGACAAACTGCCGAAGCTGGAAGTTTTGGACGGTCCTTCCGTAAAGGCAACTTTTAAGGCTATCCAGAAAGAAACCAAACTGGGCGGCAAAAACGTGTTCATGCCTATCCGCGTAGCGCTTACCGGCAACCAGCACGGGCCGGAACTTGCGGAAATGGTTCCGCTTCTGGGCCTTGCACGCACCGTAAGCCGCATTAAAAACAGCCTTGATAAAGTTGGGGTTAAGTTATATTAAGGAGCAATTACTATGGCTATTAAAGTTTATAATACGCTCACCAAAAAGAAAGAAGAATTTGTGCCTCTGCATCCCGGCAAAGCCTATATGTATGTTTGCGGCGTTACGCCGTACAATCATCCCCATATCGGCAATGCACGCCCCTTTGTAACCTGGGACGTTATCCGCCGTTTTTTGGAGCATGAAGGCTATGACGTTCTGCATGTGCAGAATTTTACCGATGTTGACGATAAAATCATCAACACGGCGAATAAGGAAGGCGTGCAGTGGAGCGACATCTGCGGGCGTTATATCGACGCTTATTTTGAAGTAATGGATAAGCTGAACGTACGCCGCGCGCATGTTTACCCGCGCGTTTCCGAGCATATGCAGGAGATTATCAATGTTGTGCAGGCCCTTATTGATAAAGGCTATGCCTATGAGCTTGACGGCGATGTATATTACAGCGTTGAAAAGTTTGACCGCTACGGCGAACTTTCCGGACGCAAGCTGGAAGATATGATGGCCGGCGCCCGCGTTGACGTTAACGACAAAAAGCACAACCCATTTGATTTTGCGCTGTGGAAAGCAGCCAAACCCGGCGAACCGTACTGGGAAAGCCCATGGGGCAACGGACGCCCGGGCTGGCATATTGAATGCTCTGCCATGAGCATGAAATACCTTGGTGAAAGCTTCGATTTCCACGGCGGCGGCAGCGACCTTATTTTCCCGCACCACGAAAACGAAATTGCCCAGTCCGAAGGCTGCACCGGCGTGCATCCGTTTGTACGCTACTGGCTGCATAACGGCTTTATTACCGTTAACGAAGAAAAAATGTCCAAATCGCTTGGCAACTTCTTTACCGTTGCCGATATTCTGGAACATTTCGAGCCGGAAACACTGCGCTTTTTCATTCTTTCCACGCATTACCGCAGCCCGCTGGATTTCAGCGACGAGCGCCTGAAGGAAGCACAGCGCAGCCTGGCACGTTTAAAAACCGCACAGGACAATTTAAAAGAACTGGCTCAGCTTATCAGCGGCGGCCCGACGGAAACCAGCAAAGCGCTTTACGCAAAACTGGAGGAACTGCGCAGCGGCTTTATGGAAGCTATGAGCGACGATTTCAATACTGCGCTTGCAATCAGCTTTATGTTTGAACTGGCAAAAGAAATTAATATTTATCATCAGCATATCAGCACCGGCAGCGAAAAACCGGACGGCAAGCTGGTTGAAAATATGGAAAAACTTTTTGCGGAGTTCTGCGGCATTATCGGCGTATTGGAAACTTCCGCACAGCCTGCGGCAGAAAAAGATGCTTCGCTTGAAGACAAGCTGATTGAAACGGTTGTAAGCCTGCGCCAGGAAGCGCGTGCCGCTAAAAATTACGCTCAGGCAGACGCACTGCGCAATGCTTTAACTGGCCTCGGCATTGTGCTTGAGGACACTCCGCAGGGAGTACGGTGGAAAAAACAGTGAAGTTTGAACAGTATAAATTAGTGAAAGAACATGCTCTGGCAGCCGTGCAGGCTGCCGGAGTTTCTTTACCGGAAGCAGGCAGCATGAACCCCGTGCTTCTGGCGTATGTTGGCGATGTGGTTTTTTCGCTGTATGTACGCCTGCGCTTTCTGGCAGCATCAAGCCATGTGCGCGTTATACACGATTTAAGCTCCAAAGCGGTATCGGCCGTGTATCAGGCCAGGGCTCTGGCAGCTTTGATGGATACGCTTAACGAACAGGAACTGGCCGTTGTAAAACGCGGGCGCAATACAAAATCTTCCGTGCCCAAAAGTGCCAGCGTGCACGAATACCGTATGAGCACGGCTTTTGAAGCGCTTATCGGCTGGCTGTTTTTAAATAACGAAGATGAACGCCTGGAAAAAATTATGGAACAGGCTTTTAGTATCATTATTGATGATTTTAAGACAAAATGAGGTAAAATATGCAGGTAAAATTAGTAAGGCATACGCCGGAACCTGAAAAGACCGTTGCCATGAGCGCGCGTCTTTGCTATTCTCCTATCGGTGCGGCGCAGCTTGAAGAAAAAATTTCCGATGAACAGGCAGCTGCCCTGGTGCGCAAACTTGTTTCAATGGGGCATTTTTCCACTCTGGAACATGTTACCTTTACCTTTGCCATTGAAGGCGTTTCGCGCGTTTTAACGCACCAGCTTGTGCGCCACCGCATTGCTTCTTATTCGCAGCAGTCGCAGCGTTATGTTAAAGAACATAATTTTGAGGTAATTATGCCTCCTTCCATTGCGGCCAAACCGGAAGCAAAAGCTGAGTTTGAAGATTTAATGCAGAAGCTGCAGGATGCCTACAATAAATTTACGGAAATAGGCATTCCGGCAGAGGACGCGCGCTATGTGCTGCCGAATGCGGCGGAAACAAAAATCGTCTGCACTTTTAATGCCCGCTCGCTGCTGAACTTTTTCAGCCTGCGCTGCTGTATGCGTGCGCAGTGGGAAATCCGCGCGCTGGCGGAAAAGATGCTGGCAGAATGCAAGCGCGTTGCGCCTGTTATTTTTGAAAATGCCGGCCCGACCTGCGTAAGCGAAGGCATTTGCCGCGAAGGTGCCATGAGCTGCGGACGCCTTGAAGCTATTTTAAAAGCTAAAAAAGCCGCAGAAAAAAACTAAAGGTGAAGTTATGAAAGAAGAATTTATTGCCGGAAGAAACCCCGTTGCAGAGGCTTTGCGCAGCGGACGCGCTCTGAATAAAGTAATGGTTCAGGACGGTGCGAGGGGCGTAACAGAAATTATTGCCGCAGCCAGGGAAAAAGGCGTGGCGGTGGAATTTGTTAAAAGCGACAAACTTGATAAACTTGCACAGGGAGTGCGCCATCAGGGCGTGGTTGCTTATGCTGCGCCGGTAGAGTTTAAAACTCTGGAGGACGCGCTTAAAAAAGCTGCCGCTAAGGGTGAAGCACCGTTTTTGCTGTTGCTTGACGAACTGCAGGACCCGCAGAACCTTGGCGCGCTTATCCGCACGGCAGACGCTGCAGGTGTGCATGGCATTCTGTTGCCGAAACGCCGCAGCTGCCCGCTGAATGCCGTTGTTGCCAAAATTTCCGCCGGTGCGGTGGAATATGTGCCGGTTATACAAATAGGCAATATTGTGCAGCAGCTTAAAGATTTGAAAAAACAGGGCTTTTGGGTTGCCGGTGCCGATATGGACGGCGAACCCTACACCAAAGCCAATTTAACCGGGCCTCTGGTGCTGGTTATCGGCGCGGAAGGCAAAGGGCTCGGGCGGCTTGTGAAGGAAAACTGCGACATTATCGTCAGCCTGCCGATGCAGGGCGGCGTAAATTCGCTTAATGCAGCGGCAGCTGGAGCTGTTTTGATGTATGAGGTTGTGCGCCAGCGCGGGCAAGAGGCGGCAAAAAATGCGTGAGTGGCTTATTGTTGACGGTTACAACGTAATAAACAACTGGAACGATTTTAAGAAAATCCGCAGTGAAAATTTGGAGCACGCACGCGATTTGCTGCGCGAAAAAATTGCCGAATACGTAGCTTTTAAGGGTTATCTGGGGCTTGTAGTGTTTGACGCGCAGGAAGTGCAGGGCAGCAGTGAAGAAGAAAACTACGGCGCTGTAACCGTTATTTATACTGATGAAGGCGAAACGGCAGATTCGTGGATTGAACGCAAAACATATGAGCTGAACAGAAACGGCGACAAGGTATTTGTTGTTACCAGCGACTACGCCGAACAGATTAATATACTCGGCAGCGGCGCTTACCGCATTTCGGCGCGTGAGTTCCGCGAAGAATACAAACGCGCCAAAAAACAGATAGAAGAAAAAGTGCAGGCTTCGGCAGGCGGCCTGGGGCGCAATGAACTTGGCGGAAGGCTGCATGAGCATGTGCGCGCACATTTTGAAAAACTGCGCCGCCGGTAAATTGACGCGCCCGAAAGAAATATTGTATAATTAAAGCACTTATCTTATAAAGAAATTAACGGAGGGCGTTCAGATGAGCGCAGAAACACCGACTAATCCATACAGCGCTTTTGAAAAAATGACCGATGAGGAAGTTGTTTTAAAAGCGAAGGAAGACAATGTGCTGGCTCAGGAATATTTGCTGCACAAATACCGTAAATTTGTGCGTGCCAAAGCCAGAAGTTATTTTTTAATAGGGGCGGAACGCGAGGATATTATCCAGGAAGGCATGATAGGCCTTTATAAAGCAATCCGCGATTTTAAAGGGGACAAGCTTTCAAGCTTCCGCGCTTTTGCGGAGCTTTGCGTAACAAGGCAGATTATTACCGCCATTAAAACGGCAACGCGGCAGAAGCATATACCGCTTAATTCGTATGTGTCGCTTAATAAGCCTATTTACGAGGAAGATTCCGACCGCACGCTGATGGACGTGGTTTCGGGAGTGAAGGTTGCCAATCCCGAAGATATGATTATCAGCCGCGAGGAATTTGTCGATATCGAAAACAAAATGAACAATATTTTGAGCGACCTTGAATGGCGCGTGCTGATAAGCTATCTTGACGGCAAATCATATCAGGAAATTGCAACCGAACTGAACCGCCATATCAAGTCTATCGACAACGCTTTGCAGAGAGTAAAACGCAAGCTTGAAAAATATATTACCAGCGAAGGAAGCGGCACCGATTTAAGCAGCGTTTATTCCGGCCTGCTTGCCATGGACCCCAGCGAGCGTTTTGCCAGCCGCAGCCTGAAAAACAAGCGCTGAGAGCGTTAATATTGAAACAGAAAATAACATCGTTTAGAAATTTCTGAATGATGTTATTTTTTTTAGAGGATTTTGCGCCTTGACAGCGAATATATTTTTTACAAAGTAAAAAGTCCGTAAAATTTAAGGGAGGTAATACAAATGAATCAGGTAGAGGAATTTGAAAAAGTAGTTGAAGAAGCTAAAAACCAGCCGGTGAAGGTGGTTGTTGTAACAGGCAAACCCGGCAGCGGCAAAAGTAAAGTTTTAAGAGAAGCGGCAGCAGACAAAAAATGGGATTATATTGATTGCCGCCTTTTGATTACCGAACAGTTTTTGGAAATTCCTCCCGCAGAACGCAGGGACAAAGCAGCTGTAATGATGGGTGAAATTCTGGATACCTATAATTCTGATGTTATTTTGCTGGACCGTCTGCAAACTTTGTTTGTTCCGGTGTTCCATATTGATATTGCCGAGCTTTTGGCAAAACTCAGTGAAAAATACGTTATTGTAACGGCATGGCCCGGATACATGGAAGACGGCAATCTCTGCTATGATAAATTTGACGGTACCGAGTCCATCCGTATCAGCGCCGAGGGCTTTACCCTCTGGAATGTAGACTGAAAGTTGTTTTATAAATAAGTGCGGGGGTTATCATGGCACAGGTAAAAGGCAGGTTAGCAGTGCTTACGGGCGGCGGTGACTGCCCGGGATTGAACGCAGTTATCAGAGCGGTTGTTAAGACTGCGCTTAAGAACGGTTACGAAATTTATGGTATAGAAAACGGATTCAATGGTTTGATTACCGGAACGATGAAACTAATGGATTATGCGTCTGTATCAGGGATTCTTCCGCGTGGAGGAACGATCTTAGGAACGACTAACCGTGATAACCCCTTCCACTTTGCCGTGGAAGAAAATGGCAAATATGTTTTTTATGATAAGCGCGAAGAAGTTGTAAAAAACCTGCGTGACAGGAATATTGAAGCGCTTGTGGTTATTGGCGGGGACGGCAGCCTCAATATCGCAGCCAAGCTTGCTGCGGAATGCGATGTTAAAGTGGTGGGAGTGCCCAAGACGATTGACAATGATTTGCAGTGTACGGAGCGCACATTCGGCTTTGACACGGCAATGGCAATGGCGACAGAAGCATTGGACAGGCTGCACACAACGGCAGAATCACATCACCGCGTAATGGCGCTTGAAGTTATGGGCCGTTATGCCGGGTGGATTGCCCTGCATTCAGGAATTGCGGGTGGTGCGGATGTAATTTTGCTGCCGGAAATCCCTTACGATATAAATTCTGTGCTGAGAAAGATTGAGGAGCGCAGAAAAAGCGGTAAAAAGTTCAGTATTATTGTTGTGGCTGAAGGTGCGAAACCGATTGGAGGTGAGCTGTCCGTAGCCAGAGTAGTTGAAGGAAGTTTTGAACCCCTCCGCCTTGGCGGGGCAGGCGAAAAACTCGTACGTGAAATTGAAAATCGGACAGGAATTGAATCGCGGTGTACAGTATTAGGTTATTTACAGCGCGGCGGATCGCCTACAGCGTTTGACAGGGTGCTTTCCACCCGCTACGGTGTAGCAGCAGCCGAGGCTTGCATACGCAAGGAATACAACGTAATGGTGTCACTGCAAGGCGACAAAATTGTAACGGAACCTATTGCTAAGGTCGCCGCACAACCACGGTTAGTCCCGTTAGACAGTGAAATTATACGCACAGGAAGGCAAATGGGTTTGTGCTTCGGTGACTGAAGCCTCGTGAAACGGATTTTTCAGCAGCAACGATATACAGAAGGCAGCGGTTATGGACGCCGCTGCCTTTACTTTTGCCTGTTTAAGGTTATTTTAATATTTAAGTATTATATTTTTAGTTGGCGGATTGCCGGAATAATAGTATAATTAAAATATTATATACTAAAGCCCTTGCGGCGGAAGGCAGATGAACATGGACAACAATTTAATTGCAGTAATTATAGGCATTGTGGAAGGCGTTACCGAATTTTTACCGGTATCGTCAACCGGACATATGATAATAGTTGGCAATATGCTTGGGTTTGACGGCCCTGTTGCCGATTTGTTTGATGTATTTATTCAGCTTGGCGCAATACTTTCGGTAGTTTTTATTTACAAAGAACGCTTTGCACGCTTTTTTACAAAAGAAGGCTGGCAGCCGGATAAGGGGCTCAGCGTATGGCATGTGGCAGCCGGAATCGTACCGGTAATGGGCGTTGCTTATCTGGGGTACAGTTATATTAAAACCTACCTTTTCTCGCCGTTTACAGTAGCTGTAGGGCTTGTGCTGGGTGCTTTCTGGATGATGTTTGCCGAATACAAAACCAAAGACAGGCAGCACCAGCTTGAAAATGACATTGATAAACTTACATTAAAACAGGCCGCTGTTGTCGGCGCTTTTCAGCTGCTTTCGCTGTGGCCCGGTTTTTCACGCAGCGGCAGTACCATTGCCGGTGCCCTGCTTGTGGGTTTAAGCCGTGAGGCGGCAGCCTCCTTTGCGTTTTTAATTGCTGTTCCGCTGATGTTTGCGGCCTGTCTGTATGATTTGATGAAGAACATGCACCACCTTACAGGCAGTGAATTTCAGATGCTTGCCATCGGTTTTGTAACGGCTTTTATCGTTTCTTACTTTTCCGTTTTATGGTTTTTGAAATTTTTGAACAAATATAGCTTGACAAGTTTCGCATATTATCGTATTATACTTGCTGTAGCTGCTCTTTGGTATTTCTACTTTTAAAAGATTTTGAAAAAAATCTAAAAAATAAGTAAAAATACTGTTGACAAATGGTTAAACATAATGTAGAATATCATTTGTCACTAGCGAGTGCTGGCATAGCTCAACAGGTAGAGCAGCTGACTTGTAATCAGCAGGTTGTGGGTTCAAGTCCTATTGCCAGCTCCAAAATATGGAGAGGTTCCCGAGTGGCTAAAGGGAGCAGACTGTAAATCTGCCGCGTTTCGCTTCGTTGGTTCGAATCCAACCCTCTCCACCAACTTTCATCGCGGGGTGGAGCAGTTGGTAGCTCGTCGGGCTCATAACCCGAAGGTCGTTGGTTCAAGTCCAGCCCCCGCAACCATTTTGATTATTTGGTTGCGATGCTGATGTAGCTCAGTCGGCAGAGCGTATCCTTGGTAAGGATAAGGTCACCAGTTCAATCCTGGTCATCAGCTCCAAATAAATATGGCGGCGTAGCTCAGTTGGCTAGAGCATGCGGTTCATACCCGCAGTGTCCGGAGTTCGAATCTCTGCGCCGCCACCAATTAAAACAACAACCCCTTAATAGGGGCTTTATTTATGTTGGTAGCCTTTGAATATACCATATAAATATTCAATGAAAAATGATAATATTTTCAGTGTCAGGCGTTTTTGGTAGTTCAATTTCGCCTGAAGTCGTGTTATTTATTTGACACATGTTTTTAATTGTGATAAATTATATAGGCGACGTTTATAAGACGAACGAATATTATACTAAATGATGTAAAGAGGGGTGCATGAGATGCGCAATGCTGTTACTTTAGCCTGCACTGAATGCAAACAGCGCAACTATCAGACTAATAAAAACAAAAAAAATAATCCTGATAGAATTGAAATGAAAAAGTATTGCAAATTCTGTAAAAAACATACTTTACACAGAGAAACAAAATAAGGTTTTCCTTTGTAGTAGTGTGAGGAAGTGAAGAAATGGCACAGAATGAAAATACTCCAGTAAATCAGGAAAAATCCGGAATAATAGGATTTTTATCTGGTGTAAAAAGTGAGTTAAAAAAAGTTGTTTGGCCTACTCGCAGAGAACTGGTTTCTTATACAGGAGTAGTTTTCGTTGCAGTGGCATTTGTTTGTGCTTTAATTTGGATATGTGATACTGTTTTTGCCCGTATATTTGATCTCATTTTACGATAATTACAGGAGGTGGAGATGTCTTGTCCCTTGGCATGGAATTAGAAAAGAAATGGTATGTTATACATACATATTCCGGTTATGAAAACAAAGTAAAAGCCAATCTTGAAAGAAAAATCCACTCCATGGGCATGGAAGACAAAATCTTCAATGTAATCGTGCCTGTAGAAAAAGAGACTGAAAAGAGAAATGGCAAAGAAAAAGTAGTAGAAAGAAAAATTTTTCCAGGTTATGTCTTACTTGAAATGATAGTTGATGAACGTTCTTGGTATATTGTAAGAAATACACCAGGTGTTACAGGATTTGTAGGTTCAAATACAAAACCTGTTCCATTAACTGAAGAAGAAGCAAATAGAATTTTAAAAGCAATGGGCATGGATAAACCAACAGAACTTGATGTTGAAGTGGGAGACCAAGTAAACATTACTTCTGGTGCTTTTGAAAATTTTGTTGCAACTATAACAGAAATTGATTATAGTAAGAGTAAGATTAAAGGCGTTGTTGATATGTTTGGTCGTGAAACTGCAATTGAAGCAGATTTCGATCAGATAGAAAAAATATAAATCAGCAAATTCAAATATAACATATAGTTATATTCCATAATCCTAAGGAGGTGTAAATAACAATGGCAAAAAAAGTTGTTAAACTTGTAAAATTGCAAGTTCTCGCTGGTAAAGCTACTCCTGCTCCTCCAGTTGGTCCTGCTTTAGGTCAGGCTGGTGTAAATATCATGGCTTTCGTTAAAGAATTCAACGAAAGAACTGCTAAACAGGGCGGTTTAATTATTCCAGTAGAAATTACAGTTTTTGAAGATAGATCCTTTACTTTTGTTACAAAAACTCCACCAGCAGCTGTGTTATTAAAGAAAGCAGCTGGCATTGAAAAAGCATCTGGTGAACCTAATAAAAAGAAAGTGGCTAAATTACCACGTGCTGAAGCAATGAAAATTGCTGAAAGCAAAATGCAAGACCTCAATGCTGCAGATATCGAAGCTGCAACTCGCATGATCGAAGGTACTGCACGCAGCATGGGTATCGAAATCGTTGACTAATTTTATTAGTTGATGTAAGATACTTGACTGTGGGAGGCTTATACCGTTAAAACCACAAAGGAGAGAATTTTAATAATGGCTAAATTTGGTAAAAAATACCAGGACGCAGCTAAATTAGTTGAAGCTGGCAAAGCATATGATTTAGCAGAAGCTATTGAAGTAGTTAAAAAAACTGCTACTGCTAAATTTGATGAAAGTGTTGATGTAGCTGTTCGTTTAGGTGTTAACCCTAAATATGCAGATCAGCAAGTTCGCGGTGCCGTTGTATTACCACATGGTACTGGTAAATCTAAAAGAGTTTTAGTTTTTGCTAAAGGCGATAAAGTTGCTGAAGCAGAAGCTGCTGGAGCTGACTTCGTTGGTTCTGATGAACTCGTTGCAAAAATCAAAGAGGGCTGGTGTGACTTTGATGTTACAGTAGCAACTCCTGATATGATGGGTGTTGTAGGTCGTTTAGGTAAAATCCTTGGTCCTCGTGGCTTAATGCCAAACCCTAAACTTGGTACTGTTACAATGGATTTAACAAAAGCTGTTAATGAAATTAAAGCAGGTAAAGTTGAATATAGAACAGATAAAGCTGGTAACGTACATGTGCCAATCGGTAAAGTTTCTTTCGACAATGCAAAACTTGTTGAAAACTTACAGGTTCTTCTTGACACATTAGTAAAAGTTAAACCAGCAGCAGCTAAAGGTCAGTATATGCGTAACATCACAGTTAGCACAACTATGGGCCCAGCTGTTACTGTAAACACAAACTTCAAAGCTGCTAAAGCTGAATAATTTAATATTCATTTAGTAAAGCGACTTAAGACAGCAGGTGTTACATTATTTGTAACATAATATAGCCTGCCGAGGTCAGATACTTGGCAAGGCATGAAAACTTTGCGGTCTCTGGTCCTCACTAGAGACCGTTTTTTGGTTTCGTAATAAATATTTCTCATTTGAGAGGGGGTGTCATGTAAATGGCAAACATTCGTCCAGAAAAACAGGCCGCAGTTGCAGGTCTTAAAGAACAACTTAGCTCTGCAAAAGGTGCTGTATTAACAGGTTATAGAGGTTTAACTGTAGCTCAAGATATGAAACTTCGTGCTAAACTTCGTGAAGCAGGTGTTAATTATCATGTTGTAAAAAATACAATGGTTCGTATTGCTGCAAATGAAATTGGCTTAGAAGGTTTAGATCCAGTTCTTAACGGTACTACTGCTCTTGCAGTATCCGCTGATGATGCTGTAGCTCCAGCTAAAGTTATATATGAATTCATCAAAGAAAACAAACTTGAAAACACAGAAGTTTTAACTATTAAAGCTGGTCTTGTTGAAGGTAAAGTTATCAATGTTGAAGAAGTTAAAGCTTTGGCATCCCTACCATCCCGCGAAGTTCTCATCGCGAAAGTTCTTGGCAGTATGCAAGCTCCTATCTCTGGCGTTGTCAACGTACTTCAGGGTACTATTCGCAATGCAGTATATGTGCTTGATGCAATCCGCGCTCAGAAAGAATCTGCATAAGCAGACTCTCTCTATATAAATAATATAAAAATAAAATGAAATTAATGTTTTAAATTTGGAGGAATATAAAAATGACTAAAGAAGAAATTATGCAAGCCATTGAAGAAATGACTGTTCTTGAATTATCCGAACTTGTAAAAGCTATGGAAGAAAAATTTGGTGTTAGCGCTGCTGCTCCTGTAGCTGTAGCTGCTGCTCCTGCAGCTGGTGCTGCTGCTGCTGAAGAAAAAACTGAATTCGATGTAATTCTTGCTTCCGCTGGCGACAAAAAAATCAACGTAATCAAAGTTGTTCGTGAAGTAACTGGCCTTGGCTTAAAAGAAGCTAAAGCTTTAGTTGACGGTGCTCCTGCTCCTGTTAAAGAAGGTGCTTCCAAAGAAGACGCTGAAGCTTTAAAAGCTAAATTAGAAGAAGCTGGCGCAACTGTAGAACTTAAATAATTTTATTTTAAGTAAAGTTGATAAGCTATTAAAGGACACTGGATATTATCCGGTGTCCTTTTTGTGCTTTTTACGATAATATTAGGTGAAAAATAAAAGGTTCTATAATAAATGTTGAAGCAAGAGAATTTTCTCTTACCCCAACATTTATTATAGAACCAAAAAATCTAAAGGCTGGTGAATATTTTGTTTAATTTATTAAAAAAAGTAATTTATATCCCATTAAAAGATAATCCAAATCCTAATTTTATAGAAATACAGGATTTGATAAATCAATATTGTAAGGAATATAATTACACTTTAAGATTTATAGATGATAAAGAAATAGAAATTGATGGGAAAAAATATGTTTATAGCAAAGATTTTGAGTCGGGTAGTAGAGGAAATTATGCAATAAAGTGTATAGAAAAGTAACTTTAAAAATAAAAATATTTTTAGAAAATTTATTTATTTTGTTCATAACATTGTATAAATGCTTGTAATATAAGGGTTTTTACAATGTTTGTTTTTAAATATGATACGCCAGGATACGTGTATATAAAAATACTTATAAAATATGTGTTGACAATGCTTTTTAATGATGATAATATTAATGAGTGCCTGAAATCTGTCAGTTAGTATTTAGGAGTGATAAAATGACAGTTACACTGAAAAATGCTAAATGCGTTATTGGCATAAAACAAGTTACTAAAGCGGTGAAAAACGATTTAGCGAAATGTGTTTACATAGCAGATGACGCAGATGATAGAGTTTTAAGCCCTTTAAAAGAGCTATGTACTTCTAAAAATGTGGAAATGATTTTTGGAAATACAATGGCTGAACTAGGTAAATCCTGTAACATTGAAGTAGGAGCTGCTGCGGTAGCATTACTTTAAGGGATACCGTTAACTAAGCTGAAAATCTTACAGCAAGTGAGATTTCTTAATCTAAAATATCCGAAACAAGGATAGGGCTTTGAAGCCTTTGGAAATTTGAGGAAGGAGGTGCATGTATGCCTACAATAAATCAGTTGATTCGTAAAAGCAGACAGAGCATGCAGGAAAAATCTACAGCACCGGCATTAAAAAATTGCCCGCAGAAACGTGGTGTTTGCACAAGAGTATATACTACTACTCCTAAAAAACCAAACTCCGCATTGCGTAAAGTTGCCCGTGTTCGTTTAACGAATAGTATTGAAGTAACAGCTTATATCCCTGGTATTGGTCACAATCTTCAGGAACATAGTGTTGTTTTAATTAGAGGCGGTCGTGTAAAAGACTTACCAGGTGTGCGTTATCACATCATTCGTGGTTCTTTGGATACTGCAGGTGTTCAAAACCGTGAACAAGGAAGATCTAAATACGGTGCAAAACGTCCTAAGAAAAAATAATTACTTAAAACATTGAAGACTATGACAAGGAGGGGTAGTAATGCCAAGAAAAGGTTCCGTACCTAAAAGAGATGTATTACCAGATCCGGTGTACAAATCCAAGGTTGTAACTAAATTCATAAATAAAGTTATGCTTTCCGGTAAAAAAGGTGTTGCTGAGAAAGTTGTATATGATGCATTTGACATTATAAAAGAAAAAACTGGTAAAGACCCAATGGAAGTTTTTGAAACTGCATTGAAAAATGTTATGCCAGTATTAGAAGTTCGTGCTCGCCGTGTTGGTGGTGCTAACTACCAAGTTCCTGTAGAAGTTCGTCAGGATCGTCGTATGACACTTGGTATTCGTTGGATTGTTAACTATGCTAGACTTCGTGGTGAAAAAACTATGAACGAACGTCTTTCCGGCGAATTAATGGATGCTGCTAATAACACAGGTGCAGCAATTAAGAAAAAAGAAGATACTCATAAAATGGCTGAAGCTAATAAAGCATTTGCTCATTATCGTTGGTAATTTTAAAGTATCTTTTGTATAATATAAGGAGCGATGAGTAAGTGGCAAGAGCGTTTTCACTCGAAAAAACTCGTAACATTGGTATTATAGCACATATTGATGCTGGTAAAACCACTACTACAGAGCGTATTCTGTTCTACACAGGTATACTTCATAAAATGGGTGAAGTTCATGAAGGTGGAGCAACAATGGACTGGATGGCACAGGAAAAAGAAAGAGGTATTACAATTACTTCTGCTGCTACAACTTGCCATTGGAAAAACCATCGTATTAACATCATTGATACACCAGGCCACGTGGATTTCACAGTTGAAGTAGAACGCTCTCTTAAAGTACTTGATGGTGCTGTTACTGTATTATCCGCAAAAAGCGGTGTTGAACCTCAATCTGAAACAGTTTGGCGTCAAGCTGAAAGATATCATGTACCTCGTATGGTATACGTTAACAAAATGGATATCATCGGTGCTGACTTCTATAATGTTCTCAAAATGATGGTTGAACGTCTTAACGCACATCCAGTTGCTATTCAGATTCCAATCGGATCTGAAGATACTTTCCAAGGTCTTATTGACTTAATTAAAATGAAAGCTGTAATCTACGAAGAAGATTATACAAAAGAACCTGAATCCGTAGAAATTCCAGCTGAATATAAAGAAAAAGCTGAAGAATATCGTCAGAAAATGCTTGATTCTGTTGCAGAAACAGATGATGAATTAATGATGAAATATCTTGAAGGTGAAGAACTCACTGAAGAAGAAATCAAAGCTGCAATTCGTAAAGCTACAATCGCTTGCGAAATTACTCCAGTAGTTTGCGGTTCTTCTTATAAAGATAAAGGTATTCAGCCTATGCTTGATGCTGTTGTTGACTATATGCCAGCTCCAGTTGATATTCCAGCAATCAAAGGTATAAATCCTGATACAAATGAAGAAGACAAACGCGAATCTAGCGACGAAGAACCATTCGCAGCGTTAGCATTCAAAATTATGGCTGACCCATTTGTTGGTAAACTCGCATTCTTCCGTGTTTACTCCGGTACATTAAATGCTGGTTCTTATGTATTTAACTCTACAAAAGGCAAAAAAGAACGTATCGGACGTATTTTACAGATGCATGCAAACAACCGTAAAGAAATTGAAGTTGTTTACAGCGGTGATATCGCTGCTGCTGTAGGTCTTAAAGATACTACAACAGGTGATACACTTTGCGATGAAAATCATCCAATCATTCTTGAATCTATGGAATTCCCAGATCCAGTTATTTCCGTAGCTGTAGAACCAAAAACTAAAGCTGACCAGGAAAAAATGGGTATTGCTCTCCAGAAATTAGCAGAAGAAGATCCTACATTCCGTGTAAGAACTGATGCTGAAACTGGACAGACAATTATCTCTGGTATGGGTGAATTACATCTCGATATTATCGTAGACCGTATGAGCCGCGAATTTAAAGTAGATTGTAAAGTAGGTAAACCACAGGTTGCTTACCGTGAAACAATCCGCAAAACAGTTAAATCTGAAGGTAAATTCGTTCGTCAGTCCGGTGGTAAAGGTCAGTATGGTCATTGCTGGATTGAACTCATTCCACAAGATCCAGGTGAAGGTTTCTCCTTCGAAAGCAAAATCGTTGGTGGTGCTATTCCTAAAGAATACATCGGACCAATCGAAAATGGTATCAAAGAAGCTATGGAAAACGGTGTTGTTGCTGGTTATCCAATGGTTGATATCAAAGCTATCGTTTATGATGGTTCTTATCATGAAGTTGACTCCTCAGAAATGGCCTTCAAAGTTGCAGGTTCTATGGCATTCAAAGCTGGTGCTTTAAAAGCAAATCCAGTATTATTAGAACCATATGTAAAAGTTGAAGTTACTGTTCCTGAAGAATACATGGGCGATGTAATTGGTGACTTAAACTCCCGTCGTGGTCGTATCGAAGGTATGGAACCACGCAATGGTGTACAAGTAATCAACGCATTTGTTCCACTTTCTGAAATGTTCGGTTATGCAACCGACTTACGCTCTAAAACACAGGGTCGTGGGAACTACTCCATGGAAGTTTCTTACTATGATGAAGTTCCTAAAAATATATCTGATGCTATTGTCGCTAAAACAAAAGGCGAATAATAAAGGAGGAAATTAATTAAATGGCTAAACAGAAGTTTGAAAGAACTAAACCACATGTAAACATTGGTACAATCGGTCACGTTGACCATGGTAAAACTACTTTAACTGCTGCTATCACTAAAGTTTTATCTGAAAAAGGTATGGCTCAGTTCGAAGATTACAGCATGATTGATAAAGCTCCAGAAGAACGTGAACGTGGTATTACAATCAACACTGCACACGTTGAATATGAAACTGACAGCAGACACTATGCACACGTTGACTGCCCAGGCCATGCTGACTATGTTAAAAACATGATCACTGGTGCTGCTCAGATGGACGGTGCTATCCTCGTTGTTAGCGCTGCTGATGGCCCTATGCCACAGACTCGTGAACACATTCTTCTTGCTCGTCAGGTTGGTGTTCCTGCAATCGTTGTATTCCTTAACAAAGCTGACCAGGTTGACGATCCTGAACTTCTCGAACTCGTTGAAATGGAAGTTCGTGAACTTCTTTCCAGCTATGACTTCCCAGGTGATGATATCCCTGTAGTAACTGGTTCCGCTCTTCAAGCTCTTGAAGGCGATGCAGCTGCTAAAGAAAAAATTCTTGAATTAATGCAAGCTGTTGATGATTATATCCCAACTCCAACTCGTGACACTGATAAACCATTCTTAATGCCAGTTGAAGACGTATTCACAATCACTGGTCGTGGTACAGTTGCTACTGGCCGTGTAGAACGTGGTGAACTCAAACTTGGTGACACTGTTGAAATCGTTGGTCTTTCTGAAGAAAAGAAATCCACTACTGTAACTGGTATCGAAATGTTCCGCAAAATGCTTGATAGCGCTGTTGCTGGTGACAACATCGGTGCATTACTTCGTGGTGTAGACCGTAAAGAAATTGAACGTGGTCAAGTACTTGCTAAACCTGGTACTATTCATCCACACAAAAAATTCAAAGCTCAGGTTTACGTTCTTACTAAAGAAGAAGGTGGACGTCATACTCCATTCTTCTCCAACTATCGTCCACAGTTCTATTTCCGTACTACTGACGTTACTGGTGTTGTAACTCTTCCAGAAGGTACTGAAATGGTTATGCCTGGCGATAACATTGAAATGTCTATCGAACTTATCACTCCAATCGCTATTGAAAAAGGTCTTCGCTTCGCTATTCGTGAAGGTGGCCATACAGTAGGCGCTGGTCGTGTAATCGAAATCGACGAATAATTTCAAGCTTAAGCTTATTACTTTTAATAATTAATTTGTATAAGGGCGGCATTTTGCTGCCCTTATATAAAGTTCTTTTAAAATGCGATGACGCGGCAGATTGCTTGCATAAGGCAAGGGAACTGGCGTGGAGAAATTGTCCGGGTCATGAATCTGGGCGACAAGGAGGAAAATAATTTGGCTAAACAGCAGAAAATCAGAATTCGTTTAAAAGCATATGATCATAAAGCACTTGATCAGAGCTCCGTTAAAATTGTTGAAACAGCTAAAAGAACAGGTGCAATGGTATCTGGTCCTATTCCATTGCCTACCGAAAAAAATATTTTTACAATTTTAAGATCTCCACATGTTAATAAAGACTCTCGTGAACAGTTCGAAATGAGAACTCACAAACGTCTTATTGATATTTTAGAACCAACATCTAAAACTGTTGACGCTTTAATGCGTTTAGATTTGCCAGCAGGTGTGGATATCGAAATTAAATTGTAAGAGGAGGTGGCAATAGATGGCAAAAGTAATTTTAGGTAAAAAACTTGGCATGACTCAAATCTTTACTGAAGAAGGTAAAGTAGTTCCTGTTACAGTTGTAGAATCCGGTAAAAATGTTGTTCTTCAGAGCAAAACTGTTGAAACTGATGGCTACAATGCCGTTCAGATTGGCTTTGGAACAGTTAAAGAAAAAAATGTAACTAAACCAATGAAAGGCCATTTCGCAAAAGCTGGCGTTGAACCAGTAAAATTTATTCGTGAATTACGCCTTGCAGATGTTCCTGAATATAAAGCTGGTGACTCCATCAGCGTTGACATATTTGGTGCCGGTGATTTAGTTGATGTTACTGGTACTTCCAAAGGTAAAGGTTTTGCCGGCGGTATTAAACGTCATAACTTTGCTAGAGGTCCTATGGGTCACGGTTCTAAATCTCATCGTGAACCAGGTTCTACAGGTGCTATGATTTCTGGTCATGGTGGACGTGTACTAAAAGGTAAAAAATTACCAGGCCGTATGGGTGGCGCTAAAGTTACAGTTCAGCGTTTAAGCGTTGTACGTGTTGATGCAGACCGTAACCTTATTTTAATCAAAGGTGCTATTCCTGGTGCTAAAAATAGCTTTGTTGTAATTAAAGATACAGTTAAACCTAAGAAATAATAATTGGAAGGAGGATATGCTATATTATGCCTAAAGTAGCAGTTTATACAGTTGCCGGCCAGCAGATCGGTGATATCGAATTAAATGAAAGCGTATTTGGCGTTGAAGTTAACGAAGGTCTTGTTCATCAAGCAGTTGTAATGCAGTTGGCAGCTCAGCGTTTAGGAACGCATGCAACAAAAACTAGAGGTTTAGTACGCGGTGGCGGTCGTAAACCTTGGAAACAAAAAGGTACAGGTCGTGCTCGTAGCGGAAGCACCCGTTCCCCACTTTGGGTAGGCGGTGGTACAGTTTTTGGTCCATCTCCTCGTTCCTATGCATTCAGAATGCCTCGTAAACAGCGTCGTTTAGCAATTAAATGCGCTTTAACAGATAAAGTAAACAATGGTGATTTCATTGTATTAGAAAGCTTAGATTTCGCAGCTCCTAAAACAAAAGAAGTTGTAAAAATGATGAGCGATTTCAACGTTGCAGAGAAAGCTCTTATCGTTACTGCTGATGTAGTAGAAAACGTAGAGAAATCTTCTCGCAATATCCCTGGTGTAAAAGCTATCAGTTCTTGCGGATTAAATGTATATGATATCTTAAATCATAACAAACTCTTCATTACTAAAGATGCTATTACACGTATTGAGGAGGTATTAGCATAATGGAAGCTAGAGATATCATTATCAGACCGCTTGTTACAGAAATGACAACTGAATTGATGGAAGAAGGCAAATACGTATTTGTAGTTGCTAAAGAAGCTAACAAAATTGAAATTGCCAAAGCAGTATCTACTATCTTCAACGTAAAAGTTGAATCCGTAAATACAGTTAACGTTCTTGGTAAAGTAAAACGTATGGGCCGTAATCTTGGCAAACGTTCTGACTATAAAAAAGCAATCGTAAAACTTGCAGCTGGAGAAACTATCGAGTTCTTCCAAGCTTAAGTAAAAAATAAAAAGGAGGTTAATTAAGTGGCAGTAAAGAGTTTTAAACCTTATTCTGCAGGTAGAAGATTTATGACTGTTTCTTCTTTCGAAGAAATTACAGCAAAAAAACCTGAGAAATCCTTGGTTGAAAGTCTTAAAAAGAACGGTGGTCGTAACTTCCAGGGCCGTTTAACAGTAAGACATCAAGGCGGCGGACACAAACGTTTATATCGTGTAATCGATTTCAAACGTAATAAAGATGGTGTTCCAGCACGCGTTGCTACTATAGAATATGATCCAAACCGTAGCGCTCGTATCGCACTTCTTAACTATTTCGATGGTGAGAAACGTTACATCTTAGCTCCAGATGGATTAAAAGTTGGTGACCAGATTGTATCCGGTCCAGAAGCAGATATTAAAGTAGGTAATGCATTACCACTTGCTAATATTCCACTTGGTACATTAGTACACAACATTGAAATGAAAATCGGTAAAGGCGGTCAGATGGTTCGTTCCGCTGGTGCAGCTGCTCAGCTTATGGCTAAAGAAGGCAACTATGCTCTCTTACGTATGCCATCTGGTGAAATCCGTAAAATCCATATCAATTGCCGTGCAACAATCGGTCAGATTGGTAACTTAGAACATGAAAACCTCACAATTGGTAAAGCAGGTCGTAACCGTTGGTTAGGCGTTCGTCCTGAAAACCGTGGTGTTGCGATGAACCCTAATGACCATCCACATGGTGGTGGGGAAGGCCGTAGCCCAGTTGGACGTAAACATCCTGTTACTAAATGGGGTAAATGTGCTATGGGTGCTAAAACTCGCCGTAAAAAAGCATCTGATAAACTCATCGTTAAACGTCGTGCAAAACGTCGTAAATAATAAATTTATGAATAAGGTAGCTTAATTGATTACCTTATTCTAAAATGAAAGGAGGACATATTTTGTCAAGATCAGTAAAAAAAGGACCTTACGTTGCAGAAAGCCTTGAAAAGAAAATTGATGCTTTAAATGCAGCTAATGACAAAAAAGTTGTTAAAACTTGGTCCCGCAGTTCGACAATCCTTCCTACATTTGTAGGCCATACAATTGCAGTTCATGATGGTCGCAAACATGTACCTGTATATGTTACAGAAGACATGGTTGGTCATAAACTTGGTGAATTTGCACCAACAAGAACTTACAAAGGCCATGCTGGCGAAGAAAGACGTACATCTTTAAGATAATTGTTGAAAGGAGGAACAACTGTGGAAGCTAAAGCAGTAGCAAAATATATCCGTATTTCTCCGCGTAAAGTACGTATTGTTATGAATCTTATTCGTGGCAAAAACGTAGCTGACGCGTTTGCAATATTGAAATTCACACCTAAAGCAGGTGCTGATGTAATTAATAAAGTTTTAAAATCAGCAGTAGCAAATGCTGAAAATAATTTTGATATGAATCCTGATAACCTCTATGTGGCTACAGCATTCGTTGATCAGGGACCTACCCTTAAACGTATTCACCCACGTTCCCGTGGACAGGCATTCAAAATCTTAAAACGTACATCTCATGTTACGATCGTAGTTAAAGAAAAATAATTAGAAGGAGGGAATAGATTTGGGACAAAAAGTTAATCCACATGGTATGCGCCTTGGTATCGTAAAAACTTGGGATGCGAAGTGGTATGCTGGTAAAGATTTCGCTGCTAACTTACACGAAGATATTAAAATTCGTAGCTTCTTAAAAGAAACTTTAAAAGTTGCTGGCGTATCTAAAATTGAAACAGAACGTTCTAAAAATCGTCTCAGATTAACTATTCATACTGCTAAACCTGGTATGGTTATCGGCCGTGGTGGTTCTGGTATTGAACAGCTTAAAAAAGGCCTTAAAAAATACACTGATAAACACGTAGATATTAATATCGCAGAAATTAAACAGCCAGATATGGATGCTACACTCGTAGCTGAAAACATCGCTTCTCAGCTCGAACGTCGTGTTGCTTTCCGTCGTGCAATGAAACAGGCTGTTAGCCGTACAATTCGTATGGGTGCAAAAGGTATTAAAGTAACAGTAGGTGGCCGTCTCGGCGGTGCTGAAATTGCTCGTAGTGAATCTTACCGTGAAGGTAGTATTCCACTTCATACTTTACGTGCTGATATTGATTATGGTACAGCTGAAGCACATACAACTTATGGCCGTCTTGGCGTAAAAGTATGGATCTTCAAAGGTGAAGTTCTTCCTGAAAAGAAACTTGCTGCACAAGCAGAAGCTGTTGAAGGGAGCGAAGATTAATGTTAATACCTAAAAGAGTAAAATACCGTAAACAGTTCCGTGGTACTATGAAAGGTAAAGCTCATAAAGGTAATACTGTAGTACATGGTGAATTCGGTTTACAAGCTCTCGAACCTGCATGGATTACAAACCGTCAGATCGAAGCAGCTCGTATTGCGATGACTCGTTATATTAAACGTGGTGGTCAGGTTTGGATTAAAATCTTCCCTGATAAACCAGTAACTGCAAAACCTGCTGAAACTCGTATGGGTAGCGGTAAAGGTTCACCTGAATACTGGGTAGCAGTAGTTAAACCAGGTCGTATTATGTTTGAAATGGGCGGCGTTAGCGAAGAAGTTGCTAAAGAAGCTATGCGTCTTGCAAGCCATAAACTCCCAATCAAAACAAAATTTGTTAAGCGTGAAGTGCAAGGGGAGGGTGAAGTAAATGAAGGTTAATGAAATACGTGAAATGAGTGCTGGCGAACTTAACCAGAAACTTGCTTCGCTTAAAGAAGAATTATTCAACCTCAGATTCCAGCTTGCTACAGGTCAGCTTGAAAACCCTATGCGTATCAAAGAAGTAAAGAAAACTATTGCTCGTATTAAAACTATTCAACGCGAACAAGAATTAAAAGCTTAATAGTTAAGATTAGACTAATAGATAATAAATGATATGCAGAAGGAAGGAGGTTCTTTTAATGAGCGAAATTAGAAATGAACGCAAGACTAAAGTTGGTAAAGTTGTAAGCGACAAAATGGAAAAAACTATTGTTGTTGCTGTAGTTGATACTGAAAGTCATCCACTCTATAAAAAATCAGTTAAGAAAACTGTTAAATTTAAAGCACATGATGAAAACAACGAAGCTCACGTAGGAGATACAGTTTCTATTATGGAAACTCGTCCTTTATCTAAAGATAAACGTTGGAGACTCGTTGAAATTCTTGAAAGAGCAAAATAATTTGTTACTTGATATAGAATTTTAGAAGGAGGTAAAGCAATGATTCAGCAACAAACAATGTTGAATGTTGGTGATAACACTGGTGCAAAAGAAATTATGTGTATCCGTGTAATGGGCGGTTCTTATCGTAAATATGCCAACATTGGTGATATAATCGTAGCTGCAGTTAAATCTGCTTCACCTGGTGGAATGGTTAAAAAAGGTGACGTTGTTAAAGCTGTAGTAGTACGTTCTAAAAAGGGTTTACGTCGTGTTGACGGTTCTTATATCCGCTTTGATGAAAACGCTGCTGTTATTATTAAAGATGATAAAACTCCACGCGGAACTCGTATTTTTGGCCCGGTAGCCAGAGAATTACGTGACAAAGATTTCATGAAAATCGTTTCACTGGCACCAGAAGTAATTTAATAAATAGACAGGAGGTGCCAAGATTTGTCACAGGCTAAATTGCATGTAAAAAAAGGTGATACAGTTTTAGTATTATCCGGTAAAGATAAAGGTAAACAAGGTAAAATCCTTCAGGCTATGCCTGCTAAAGATAAAGTTGTAGTTGAAGGCGTTAACAAAATTAAACGTCACACTAAACCTAATCAGAAAGCTCCAAACGGCGGTATCATTGAAAAAGAAGCTCCTATGTTTGCTTCTAAAGTTATGGTAGTTTGCCCAGCTTGTTCTAAAGCAACTCGTGTTGCGAAAAAAGAAATTGATGGTAAAATGGTTCGTGTATGCAAAAAATGCGGTGAAGCATTAGACCAAGCAAAATAATTGAGGAAGGAGGATATCTTGGTGGATAGATTACAAGAAAAATATATCAATGAAGTTGTTCCTGCTATGACTGAAAAATTCGGTTATAAAAATGTAATGCAACTTCCTAAGATTGAAAAAGTTATCATTAGTATGGGTGTTGGTGAAGCTGCTCACAACTCTAAAGCATTAGATTCTGCTGTAGCTGACCTCACTATTATCGCTGGTCAGAAACCTGTTTTGACTCGTGCGAAAAAATCTCTTGCTGCATGGAAATTACGTGCAGGAATGCCTATTGGCGCTAAAGTTACTCTTCGTGGAACTCGTATGTATCAGTTCCTTGATAAATTTATGAATATCGCTTTGCCTCGAGTTCGTGACTTCCGTGGCGTAAGCCCTAAAGCTTTTGATGGTCGCGGAAACTATTCAGTTGGTCTTAAAGAACAATTGATTTTCCCTGAAATCGAATATGATAAAATCGAAAAAATTCATGGTATGAATATTATTATTGTTACTACGGCAAAGACTGATGAAGAAGCTAGAGCTCTTCTTAAATTAATGGGTATGCCGTTTAGTGCTTAATTCTTAAGAGGAGGTATACTGATCTATGGCCAGAAAGGCAATGGTCCAGAAATGGAGTCAAGAACCTAAATTCAAGGTTCGTAAATATAACAGATGCAAAATCTGTGGTCGTCCACATGGTTATATGCGTAAATTTGAAATGTGCCGTATTTGTTTTAGAGAACAAAGCTACAAAGGCGCAATCCCTGGCGTAACAAAAGCTAGTTGGTAAGGTTGAAAGAAAGGAGGATATCGATTTATGGGAATGACTGATCCTATTGCAGATATGTTAACTCGTTTGCGTAATGCAAACTCCGTACTTCATGATAAAGTTGAAATTCCTGGTTCTAAAATTAAACAGGCTATTGCAGAAGTTCTTAAAGAAGAAGGTTTCATTAAAGACTTCTCCTTCGCAGAAGATGACAAACAAGGTGTTATCACAATTAACTTGAAATATGGTCCAAACCGTGAACAAGTAATCACTGGTATTAAACGTATTTCTAAACCTGGTCTTCGTGCTTATGCTAAGAAAGATCAATTACCTCGCGTACTTGGTGGTCTTGGTATTGCTATCATCTCTACTTCTAAAGGTATTATGAGTGATAAACAAGCACGTCGTGAAGGTGTTGGCGGCGAAGTTTTAGCTTACGTATGGTAAAATTAGTTTTAGACTAGGAGGTGTACAGATGTCAAGAATTGGTAGAGAACCGATTACAATCCCTGCTGGGGTTACTGTAACAGTTGATGAACATAATCACGTAGCGGTTAAAGGTCCTAAAGGAGAAATTAGCCGTGACTGTCATAAAGATATGAAAATTACAGTAGGTGAAGGCGTTGTAACAGTAGAACGTCCATCCGAAGATAAAATGCATAGATCTTTACATGGTCTTACTCGTACTCTTATCAACAATATGGTTGTAGGTGTAACACAAGGCTTTGTAAGAAATCTTGAAATTAATGGTGTAGGTTATAGAGCTGCACAGGCTGGTAAAAACCTTAACTTATCTTTAGGTTTTTCCCATCCAGTAGTTGTTGAACCTCCTGTTGGAATCAAATTAGAAGCTCCTGCTCCTAACAAGATTGTTGTATCTGGTATCGATAAAGAAGCAGTTGGCGCTATGGCAGCTAAAATTCGTTCTTACAGAGAACCTGAACCTTACAAAGGAAAAGGTATTAAGTACGAAGGCGAACATATCCGTCGTAAAGCTGGTAAAACTGGTTCTAAGAAATAATAATCTTTAGTTAGAAATAGAAAGGAGAGGCTGGTTTTGTTTAATAAACAGGATAAAAATAAAGCTCGTCAGAAACGTCATTTAAGAGTTCGTAATCATATTTCTGGCACAGCTGAAAGACCTCGTTTAAACGTATTCCGTAGCTTAAGCAACATTTATGCTCAAGTTATTGATGATGTTAATGGTGTTACATTAGTATCCGCAAGCTCTAAAGATAAAGATTTCAACGCTTACGGCGGTAACATCGAAGCAGCTAAAGCTGTAGGTGCAGCTGTAGCAAAACGTGCTCTTGAAAAAGGCATTACTGAAGTTGTATTTGACCGTGGTGGCTATGTATATCATGGTCGTGTAGCAGCTTTAGCAGATGCAGCTCGTGAAGCTGGTCTAAAATTCTAATATTGGAACAGGAGGTAAATTAATGGCCAAGATTGACGCTAACGCACTTGAATTAGAAGAAAAAGTTGTGTATATTAATCGCGTTGCTAAGGTTGTAAAAGGTGGCCGTCGCTTTTCTTTCAGCGCTCTTGTTGTAGTAGGCGATAAAAACGGTCATGTTGGTGCAGGTCTCGGTAAAGCTAGCGAAGTACCTGAAGCAATCAGAAAAGGCATTGAAGATGCTAAAAAGAATCTTGTAGAAGTTTCTTTAGTAGATAAAACTATTCCACACGAAAGCCTCGGTGTATTCGGTGCAGGTCGTGTGCTCTTAAAACCAGCTGCAAAAGGTACTGGTGTTATCGCAGGTGGTCCAGCTCGTGCAGTTTTAGAACTTGCAGGTGTTGGTAATATCTTAACAAAATCCCTTGGTTCTTCTAACCCTAATAACATGGTTCGTGCAACTATTAAAGGTTTAGAACAGCTTAAAAAAGCTGAGCTCGTAGCTGAACTTCGTGGAAAATCCGTTCAGGAACTTTTAGGTTAAGGAGGAAATATTTCAATGGCAAAAGTGAAAATTACCCTTACAAGAAGTCTGATCGGCAGACCTGAAACTCAGAGAAGAACAATTCAGGCTTTGGGATTACGTAAATTAAATTCTACAGTAGAACATGAAGATACAGCTACAATTAGAGGTATGATTCATAAAGTAGAACATCTTATTACAGTAGAAAAAATCGGCGAATAATTTAGAGGAGGTGTCCAGGTTATGAAATTACATGAATTATCACCAGCACCGGGCTCTAGAAAAGTTCGTATTCGTGTTGGTCGTGGTTTAGGTTCTGGTTTAGGTAAAACTTCCGGACGTGGTCATAAAGGTCAGAACGCTCGTTCTGGTGGCGGCGTACGTACAGGTTTTGAAGGTGGCCAGATGCCTTTATACCGTAGATTGCCAAAACGCGGCTTCAAAAATATTTTTGCAAAAGAATATGCTGAAGTAAACGTTTCTTCTTTAAATCGTTTTGAAGATGGCGCAACAGTAGATCCAGCAGCATTAGTAGAAGCAGGTATCCTTAAAAACGTTTGTGACGGTGTACGTGTTCTTGGTAACGGCGAAATTACTAAGAAATTAACTGTTGTAGCAAACGGCTTCACAAAATCTGCTGAAGAAAAAATTACAGCAGCAGGTGGAAAAGTAGAGGTGATCTAAGTGCTTTCAGCTCTTAGCAATATCCTCAAAATCACCGAATTGCGACAGAAAATAGTATTTACACTAATTATGTTTGCAGTCTTCAGGCTCGGGACTCATATCCCGGTGCCTGGAGTAAATCCTTCAGTAATTGAACAGTTATTTAACAGCGGTAACTTGTTTGGCTTGTTGGATTTATTTTCCGGTGGTGCTTTAAGTAAATTTTCTCTCTTTGCTATGAGTATTACCCCATATATCAACGCGTCAATTATTATTCAATTATTGACCGTAGTAGTACCTACTTTGGAACAGTGGTCTAAAGAAGGTGAAGAGGGACATAAAAAGATAACCAAGACGACCCGTTATTTGACTGTTGTCTTGGCATTTTTACAAGCTATAGGTATGTCTATTGGTCTTAAACAGGCCATAATTAATCCTAGTATTACATCAATTCTTATTATTGCAATTACCCTAACAGCAGGAACAGTGTTCCTCATGTGGATTGGTGAGCAGATAACTGCACATGGTGTGGGAAATGGTATATCGCTTATCATTTTCGCAGGTATCGTTGCAGCACTTCCACAAAATTTGGGTACTATATATAATTACTTGCAAGCAGGCACAATAAGCTATTTTAATGTGTTATTCTTTGCAATAATCGCCCTTGCTATGATTGTTTTTGTTATTGCCATTCAGCAAGGACAACGTAGAGTTCCGGTGTCCTACGCAAAACGCGTTGTAGGTCGTAAAACTTACGGTGGCCAATCTACGCATATACCGCTTAAAGTAAATCAGGCCGGCGTTATACCAATTATCTTTGCATCATCAGTATTGATGTTCCCAGCTACTTTAGCTCAGTTTGTACAAACTCCTTGGATTAAAACAATTGCTGATTATTTCCAATGGGGAACACCTTTTCAAAGTGCTGTATATGCATTATTGATTTTATTTTTTACGTATTTTTACACTGCGGTTACATTTAAAATTCCGGATCTCGCTGATAATTTGAAAAAATACGGTGGTTTTATTCCTGGAATTCGTCCAGGTCAGGCAACTGCAGATTATTTAGACCGTATTATGACACGTATTACATTAGCGGGTGCATTTTTCCTTGCATTCATTGCAATTTTACCAACAATGATAGCTGGTGCTACTCATATTGAAGGAATTCATTTTGGTGGTACAGCATTATTAATCGTAGTTGGGGTTGCTCTTGATACGATGAAACAAATTGAATCAATGGTCGTAATGCGCCATTATGAAGGTTTTATGAAGTAAGGAGGATTTTTATGCACATCCTTTTAATGGGCCCTCCTGGTGCTGGTAAAGGTACACAGGCAGCTAGGCTAGTAGAAGAATTTAAAATTCCTCATATCTCTACTGGGGATATGTTTCGTGCAGCAGTAAAAGAAGGTACTGAACTTGGAAAACAAGCAAAAGCTTGCATGGATGCTGGACAATTAGTTCCAGATGAAGTTACAATTGGTATTGTAAAAGAACGTTTAGCTAAAGCTGACTGCGAAAAAGGATTTATTTTGGATGGTTTTCCTCGTACAGTAGAACAAGCTGTGGCTTTGGATAAAATTTTAAGTGAATTAGGTTTAAAACTTAACTGTGCTTTGAACGTTGCTGTTCCAGCAAGTGAATTAATCAGAAGAGCAGTTGGTCGTCGTATTTGTAAAAAATGCGGTGCTACTTATCATGTAGAATTTAAGCCATCTAAGAAAGACGGAATTTGTGACGTGTGCGGCGGTGACCTTTATCAAAGAGCTGACGACAGCGAAGCAACAATGAAAAATCGTCTTTCTGTTTATGAAGAACAGACAAAGCCTCTTATTTCTTATTATGAAAAAGAAGAACTTTACAAAGAAGTTGACGGAAGTCAGTCAATGGATAAAGTATTCCAAGACATTGTTGCAATTTTGCGCAGTTAATTGATAATATAATACGGTAATATATCTGTTGTAAAAAAAGTGTGAAAAAAATCGCTGATAATGATATATTTAAACGCTGTAATATGTTATAATTAATATTCGGGCAGTAAACAGGAATGTTTTTCTGTGGCAGATAACAATAATGTTGGGCATGGCATTGCTGTAAAAACGGATTACTGACAGGTTTGGGCATATCATGGGCATGATAATTCAAACCTCAAAGAGTTTTCGGCCCAACTTAAGCTTTAATTGAAGGAGAATTTCATGTCTAAGCAAGATGTAATTGAAGTTGAAGGTAAAGTATTAGAAGCTTTGCCTAACGCAATGTTTAAAGTAGAGTTAGAAAACGGTCACGTTGTACTAGCTCATGTTTCTGGTAAAATTCGTATGAATTTTATCCGCATCCTGCCAGGTGATAAAGTTACTATTGAACTTACGCCTTATGATTTGACCAGAGGCCGAATCACTTACCGTTTTAAATAAGACCTATTTTTATAATTTGATAGGCATTATAGCAATGTAGAAGGAGGTACATGCAGTGAAAGTTAGACCATCAGTAAAACCTATTTGTGAAAAATGTAAAGTTATTAAACGCAAAGGTCATGTAATGGTTATTTGCGAAAATCCTAAACATAAACAGAAACAAGGATAAGGAGGTGCTGATTGTATGGCACGTATTGCCGGTGTAGATTTACCACGCGATAAACGAGTTGAAATTGCTTTAACATATATTTTTGGTATTGGTCTTAAAACTTCTCAGGATATCTTAGCTGCTACTGGTATTAATCCAGATACTAGAGCACGTGATCTTACTGAAGATGAAGTTGCTAAGTTACGTGAATATATCGACAAAAATCATCTTGTAGAAGGTGACCTTCGTCGTGAAATTTCTTTAAATATTAAACGTTTGGTTGAAATCGGATGCTATCGCGGTAGACGCCATCGTTTAGGCTTACCTGTACGCGGTCAGAACACAAAAAATAATGCGCGTACTCGTAAAGGCCCTAAAAAGACTGTAATGGGTAAAAAAGGCTAAGAAGAAGGAGGTTTAATAAGTGGCAGCAAATAAAACATCTCGTCCAAAGAGAAAAGATCGTAAAAATGTCGAATACGGTGTTGCACACATTCGTTCGACTTTCAATAATACAATTGTTACTATCACTGACAAAAATGGTAATGCTTTATCCTGGGCTAGTGCTGGTGGACTTGGTTTCAGAGGTTCTAGAAAAAGCACTCCATTTGCAGCTCAAATGGCAGCAGAAGTTGCAGCAAAAGCAGCAATGGAACATGGTTTAAAACAGGTTGAAGTATATGTAAAAGGTCCTGGTGCAGGTCGTGAAGCTGCAATCAGATCTTTACAGGCAACTGGTCTTGAAGTTAACATGATTAAAGATGTTACTCCAATTCCACATAATGGTTGTCGCCCACCTAAACGTAGAAGAGTATAATTAGGAGGTTGAAGTAGAAATATGGCTATTGACAGAGTTCCTTCTCTGAAAAGATGTCGCGCTCTCGGCTTAGAAACAGCTGTAGTTGGTCTTGCAAAAAGCTCCAAAAGACAGCCTAAACGTTCTGGTCGTAAAGTAAGCGAATACGGAATGCAGTTAAAAGAAAAACAAAAAGCTAAATTTATATATGGTGTATTAGAAAAACAGTTTAGAGCTTATTATGATAAAGCTAAAACTATGCCAGGCGTAACAGGTGAAAACTTACTTGGTCTTCTCGAACGTAGAATTGACAACGTTGTTTTCCGTTTAGGTCTTGCATCCACTCGTCGTCAGGCTCGTCAGCTCGTTTCCCATGGTCACATCACTGTTAATGGTAAACGTCTTGACATTCCTTCCGCTTTAATTAAAGTTGGCGATGTAATCGGTGTTAAAGAAAAAAGCCGTGGTACTGCATTATTCAAAGAAATTGCAGAAAGCAAAAATGCTTTAAACGTACCAGCTTGGCTTACTGCTGATATCCAGAATCTTAGCGGTTCTGTTACAAGATTCCCTAACCGCGACGAAATCGATATTCCAGTTGATGAACAGGCGATTGTCGAATTGTACTCCAGATAATATGTCTGTGTTTTATAGCGCATAGAATAGGAGGTTGTTTCAGATGATCGAAATCGAAAAACCAAAGATTGAGATTGTGGAAATAAGTGAAGACAACCGTTATGGTAAATTTGTCTGTGAACCATTGGAACGCGGATATGGTACTACTCTTGGCAACAGCTTACGTCGTATTTTGTTGTCTTCTTTAGAGGGTGCGGCTATAACATCTATCAAAATTGATGGTGTTCTTCATGAATTTTCTACTATTCCTGGGGTTCGTGATGATGTAACAAACATTATCTTAAACTTAAAAGAATTATGCTTAAAAATGCATGATGAAGAACCTCATACCATTCGTATAGATGTTACTGGTGAAAAAGAAGTAACAGCAGCAGACATTATTGTTGATTCTGATATTGAGATTCTCAATAAAGATTTGCATATTGCTACTGTTGATGAAACTGGTTCTTTGAAAATGGAAATGGTAGTTGAACGTGGAAGAGGATATACACCTGCTGATAAAAATAAAAAACCAGATCAGGTTATTGGTATTATCCCTATCGATTCCATCTTCTCTCCTATTCAAAGAGTTAACTACACAGTAACAGATACTCGTGTTGGTAATGTTACCGACTATGATAAACTTACATTAGAAGTATGGACTGATGGTTCTATAAAACCAGAAGAAGCAGTAAGTAAATCAGCTAGCATTTTGATTACTCACTTGCGTCTATTCCAGAATATGGGTGGTTCTGTAGAAGATATTCCTGCTGATGAAGGAATTTTCAATACACCAGAAGAAGATAATACTTCTAAAGTTATGGAAATGACAATCGAGGATCTTGATTTATCTGTACGTTCTTATAACTGCTTGAAGAGAGCTGAAATCAACACTGTTGCAGATTTAATGCAAAAGAGTGAAGATGATATGATTAAAGTTAGAAACCTTGGTCGTAAATCTCTTGAAGAAGTTAAGAAAAAATTACAGGAATTAGGATTAACACTCGCTGAAAAAGAATAACAGGAAAGGACAGGCTGCTAATGGGCTACAGTAAATTAGGACGCAACTCCAGTGCACGTAAAGCTTTATTCCGTAGTGTGCTAGTTTCCCTTTTTAAACATGAACGCATTGAAACTACTGAAGCTAAGGCTAAAGAAATCAGCGGTCTTGCTGAAAAACTCATTACCCTTGCAAAACGCGATGACTTAAGTGCTCGCCGTCAGGTTATTGCTGAACTTGTTGATAAAGAAGTTGCAAAAAAATTATTCGATGAAATTGCACCTAAATATAATGACCGCAATGGTGGTTATACTCGTATTCTTAAATTAGGCGTACGTCGTGGTGACGCTGCTCCAATGGCTCTTTTAGAGTTAGTAAAATAATTTAGAATTAGTAATTCATTGAATTATTGATATGTGAGGCGGTCAAATGGGCCGCCTTCGCCTTATCAATTAAGTTAAAAATTTAATTAATAGATTTTTGGTTTACTTGATAAGGTGATTGTGTTAACAATTTAAAATGGGTATAATAAGAACTGTAATTTTAATTGCAGTTCTTATTTTTTTATATAGATTTATAGGTGATGATATTGAGTTTTATAGAAGTGAAAAATCTCACACATATTTTTAGGGAAAATGATGAGAAAAAAACAGAAAAAATAGCGTTAGATAATATTAATTTAAAGATAGATAAAGGTGAATTTATAGCTATTATTGGCGTTAACGGTTCAGGCAAGTCAACACTAGCAAAGCATTTCAATGGTTTATTATTGCCAAGTGAAGGTGAATGTATTGTTGATGGCATGAAAGTTGATGATAGTGAGGAGATTTGGAAAGTACGTCAAAAAGTAAGTATGGTATTTCAAAATCCTGATAATCAAATAATCGCTACTGTAGTAGAAGATGATATCGCTTTTGGCCCTGAAAATATGGGTCTTGAGCGTGAAGAAATAAAAGATAGAATAGAATTTGCTTTAAAATCTTTGCATATTGAGCATTTGCGCAAGATGCCACCGCATTTGTTATCAGGTGGGCAAAAACAATTGACTGCTATTGCTGGGGCTATAGCGATGCGTACTCAATGTATAGTTTTAGATGAACCAACAGCAATGCTTGACCCACAGGGTAGAAATGCTGTAATGAAAGCTTTGAAGGAATTACATGAAAAATATAATATAACTATTATTATAATTACACATTTCATGGAAGAAGCTGTGCAGGCAGATAGAATTATTGTCATGAATGATGGCAAGATAATACAAGATGGTATGCCAAAAGATATTTTTAAACAAAAGGAAAATTTAAAGAAAATAGGTCTTAGTGTACCTTTAGCTGTAGATATTGTAGATGCTTTGCAGAAAAAAGGTTTGAAACTAGCTAATGTTTTTGATAATGAAAATTTAGCTAGAGAATTACAACAATTAATATGTAAATAATATTAAATAGATTTTAAAGTGGTGAGAAGATGCCAATAGAGGTAAAAAATATAAGTCATATTTATATGGAAAATACGCCATATGAAAAAAAAGCATTAAATAATGTTAGTTTAACAATAAATGAAGGTGAATTTGTAGCTATTGCAGGTCATACAGGTTCAGGAAAATCCACACTTATGCAACATTTTAATGGTTTATTAAATCCTACTAAAGGTGAAGTTTTTATTGATGGAATTGACATTAATAAAAAGAAGGATAAAAAGACTTTAAATGCTAGACGTAGTGTGGGTATGGTGTTTCAATATCCAGAACAACAATTATTTGAAGAAAGTATTTTTGCAGATATTGCTTTTGGCCCTAGGAATTTTGGTTGTAGTGAAGATGAGGTAAAGCAAAGAGTCAAAGAAGCAATGGATTTTGTAGAATTAGATTATGAGGAATATAAAGATAAATCTCCTTTTTTATTGAGTGGCGGTCAAATGAGACGTGTGGCAATAGCTGGAATAATAGCATTAAAGCCTAAATATTTAGTTTTAGATGAGCCGACAGCAGGTCTTGACCCTAGACTTAAACAGAATTTATTGCAAAAGGTAAAAAAATTACATCAAAAAGAAAAGATGACAATTATTATGGTATCGCATAATATGGACGATATAGCACTTTTGGCAGATAAGGTAGCTATTATGAGACAGGGAAAATTAATGATATATGGCGAGCCACGTGAAGTTTTTACACATAAAGATGTAATTGAACAAGCAGGTTTATTAGAGCCAGAAGTGATGCAATTATTGCGAAAAATAAAAGAATATGGTTTAGATGTGGATATAAATGCTTTAAATAAACAAGAAGCTTTAAATAATATTTTAGTAGCTTTGAGAAAGAGAGGGATAAAATGCTAACTGATATAAAAATTGGTCAATTTTTCCCAGCGAATTCTTTATTGCATAAATTAGATGCTAGATTGAAAATCGTAAGTTTATTTATTTTAATCGTGGGGATTTTTGTTTTTGATAGCCAATTAGACTATATTATATGGTGCGTGTTAATTGGGTCTTTGATGTATATGTCAAAAATTCCTTTAAAGATGTTTTTTATATCCATAAAGCCAATTATCTGGATTATTTTATTTACTTTTATTTTGCATTTATTTACGACACAAGGAAAAGTTATTTTTGAAGTTTGGAAGCTCAGTATTACATGGGAAGGTTTGGCAAATGGTAGTTTTGTCTGCCTTAGGTTGTTATTATTGATGTTTGGAGCATCTTTATTAACATTTACAACACCACCACTTGTATTATCTGATGCTTTGGAAGATTTGATGAAGCCATTAAAAAGATTTGGCGTGCCAGCTCATGAATTAGCTATGATGATGACGATAGCACTTCGTTTTATTCCTACTTTATTGGAAGAAACGGATAAAATTATAAAAGCTCAAAAATCTCGTGGGGCTGATTTTATGACAGGAAATATCTTAAAAAGAGTCAAAGCTTTTATGCCAATATTGATACCATTATTTATCAGTGCTTTTCGTAGAGCAGATGATTTGGCCATGGCTATGGAAGCAAGATGTTATCATGGCGGAGTGGGTAGAACACGCTTGAAACAATTGAGTTTTGTCTCTAGAGATTATATAGCAATGACTGCTTTTATAGGGATTTTATTAATTTTGACAGTTATAAAAATAGTTTTTCCCCATATGGTATTATTTACTTTATAAAATTAAATATGTATAATCTAAAAGAACTAGTTTATTTTAAATATATATAATAGACTAGTTCTTTTTTGAAGCGATAAAATAAAAAATTAAACGAGGATAGAAAATGAAATCTGAACATAAGGAAATGATGAAAGCTAGAAGACGTAATATAAAACTTACGCTTAGTTATGATGGGACAAATTATCATGGTTTTCAAAGACAGACTAAAGTTGTAGCTGTGCAAAATGTATTAGAGGGTGCATTATTTAAATTATTTGGCGATAGTATTGAGTTAGCGGCAGCGGGTAGAACTGATGCTGGTGTTCATGCTATAGGTCAAGTGGTGAATTTTTTTACGGATGGAACTATTCCTATTCAAAATGTAGTGCGTGCAGGAAATCGCTTGTTGCCAGATGATATAGTTTTGTTAAAAGCAGAAGAAGCTGACCGTGATTTTAGTGCACTACATAGTGTAAAATCTAAGATTTATATTTATAAGGTTTTTGAAAATGAATTGGCGGATCCATTTATGAGTAGATTTTATTGGCATGTAAATAAAAAATTAAATTTAGAAGATATGCAAGAGGCTTTAAAATATATTGAAGGAGAACATGATTTTTCCTCATTTCGTTCTGCTGGCGGAAATGATACAAGCCCTATTCGTGAAATTTATGAAGCTAGTTGTACAAAAGAAAAGAATGTATATACTTTTAAATTTTGGGGTAGTGGATTTTTATATCATATGGTTAGAAATATCATGGGTCTGATGATAAATATTGGGCTTGGTAGAGTGGATAAACATGAAGTGCCAAAAATAATAGAGGCTAAAAATAGAGCTTTAGCAGGAAAGATGGCGCCAGCAAATGGCTTGTATTTGCAAAAGGTATATTATTGATAATATTTTGTTTAAACTATGGATAATAAAAATGTAGAGGTATAAATGGTCATTTTAATTGCAGGTGCTAGTCATACAGGAAAGACTTTGTTTGCACAAAACTTTGTTTGCACAAAAATTATTAGAAAAATATAAGTATCCTTATTTAAGTATAGATCATTTAAAGATGGGTTTAATTAGAAGTGGACAAACTAATTTAACAGTGGAAGATGATCAGCAATTGACTAAATATTTATGGTCAATTGTTGTAGAAATGATAAAAACTGCTATTGAAAATAAACAAAATTTAATTGTTGAAGGCTGTTATATTCCAGCAGATTGGACTGGATATTTTAAACAAAGATATTTAGAAGAAATAAAATATTGTTGTTTAATTATGAGTGAAGAATATATAAAAAATAATTTTAGTACGATAAAACAAAAAGCGAATATCATTGAAAAGCGTTTAGATGATAGTTATTGTACAAAAGAATTGTTGATAAAGGAAAATAAACGTAATTTAGAGATATGTAAGCAATATAATTATAAATATATATTAATTGATGAAAAATATAATATAAGTGATATATAAAAAAAGCAGTAGATTTATATCTACTGCTTTTTTGTTAGCGAATAATTTGATTAGTTACCAGAACAACCATGTTTATCTTCATGGCAAGCATGTCCATGACCACCGCAAGAATGACCGTGACCATGATGATTGCATTGTACATTAGCATTATAGTTTAATGTGCCATTAAGATATGCTTTTACAGCTTCATCAGCATTTCCCATAACGCCACCGAATAATTTAATACCAGCTTGAGCTAAAGCGTTTTGAGCTCCACCGCCGATACCACCACAGATTAAGATATCTGCTTGAGCATTATTTAAAAATGTAGCTAAAGCACCATGTCCTTGACCTTGTGTATCAATGATTTGTTCATTTACAATTTGATTATTTTCAATATCATAAACTTTAAATTGTGATGTATGACCAAAATGTTGGAAGATATTTCCATTATCGTATGTAACAGCTATTCTCATTGTATTTACTCCTTTTTTAGTTATAATTTGTTGTTTGTGAATTTTTCGTTTAGGACAATTTTGCAAACAGTTTTGTTCTCCTTGGCAAAGTTGATAATTGCCACCAGAAATCAATAGTGGACGACCATGTACAAGGCTATTGGCTATTTTATAGCGAGCCATTTCATATATTTCACTGACTGTAGTGCGAGAAATATTCATTTGTTTAGAAGCTTGTTCATGGGTGAGTTTATTTAAATCTATTAGGCGAATTACTTCATATTCATCTAAGGTTAAAATAATTTTTTCACCATTAGAGATGCCTTCAGGAATAAAACTATCATAGGTTGGTTCAAAACAAATTTTGCGACAGCGACTAGGTCTTGCCATAAAATCATCTCACTAAAATTTATTTCCGACATATGTCGATTATTATTATAAGATATTAGTTAAGAAAAAACAAGTTTAATTAGAAAATTTTTCAGATAATCATTTGACTTGGAGTTTACTTAAAGTTCTATAATAATAAAAAAATACATAAGAAAAGAGTGATTTTTATGGATAACGGAGAAAAATATCAGGATAAATTATTAAATGATAAAGCTATATTATTTAGTGAAACAGACCCAGATTTTGCAAAGTTTTTTGCTGATTTTGCTTTTGATGATGTTGTTAATCAAAATGATTTAGATGATAAAACTCGCATGATGGCTATACTTGCTACATTGATTGGTTGTCAGGGCAGAAAAGCTTTTGAAAGTATATTGCCAGATAGTTTGAAGATGAATGTTACACCTGTAGAAATAAAAGAAATAATTTATCAAGCTGTAGCTTATCTAGGAATAGGCAGAGTAGCTGATTTTTTAGAGATTGCAAATGATTGTTTTAAATCTTTGAATATCAATTTACCACTTGAAGCGCAATCAACAACTACAAGACAGACTAGATTAAAAAAAGGAATACAAGCTCAAGTTGATATCTTTGGCGAAAATATGAAAGATTTTTGGAAATCCGGAGATAGTGAAACTAGACATATAAATTGTTGGCTTGCAGAAAATTGTTTCGGTGATTATTATACTCGCAAAGGTTTAGATTTAAAACAAAGAGAGATGATAACTTTTTGTTTTATCTTGGCACAAGGCGGTTGTGAAAATCAATTGACAGCACATATTCAAGGTAATTTAAATGTTGGCAATGATAAAGAATTTTTATTAAAAGTTTTAACTCAATGTTTGCCGTATATTGGTTATCCTAGAAGTTTAAATGCCCTAGCTTGTATAAAAAAAGTTTGTGATAAATAAGGAAAGAAGATTTTTTGATGAAAGATGTTTTATTATTAGTAGGCGCAGGTCAAATAGGTATGGCTATCACTAGACGTATTGGCTTTGATAAAAAAATAATAATTGGTGATAAAAATTTAGTTAATGCTAAAAAAATAGCAGATATTATGTATAATGCTGGTTTTGATGTAAATTATTTAGAAGTAGATTTAGCAGATAGGAAATCTATTAAGAATTATATACAGGAAGCTCAAAAATATGGTCAGATAGGAATGCTTATAAATGCAGCTGGTGTATCACCTAGTCAAGCTTCTATAGAAACTATTTTAAAAGTAGATTTATATGGAACAGCTGTTTTATTAGAAGAAGTCGGAAAAGTAATCAAACCATATGGCACAGGCGTAACGATTTCTAGTCAATCAGGTCATCGCATGGAAGCTTTAGGTAGTGAAATTGATGAACAACTAGCAACTACTGATTGTGAAGATTTATTATCTTTACCTGTTTTACAAGTAGAAAATATAAAAGACAATTTGCATGCTTATCAATTAGCAAAACGTTGTAATGTAAAAAGAGTTATGGCAGAAGCTGTAAAATGGGGTAAGAAAAAGGCTCGTATGAATTCAATTTCTCCAGGGATTATAGTTACTCCACTTGCTATAGATGAATTTAATGGTAAAAGAGGTGCTTTTTATAAAAATATGTTTGCCAAAGCACCAGCAGGACGACCAGGTACAGCAGATGAAGTGGCAAATGTAGCAGAATTATTGATGAGTGAAAAAGGTAGCTTTATTACAGGCGCAGATTTCTTAGTTGATGGCGGAGCTACAGCAGCATATTTTTATGGCGATTTAAATAGATAAAAAAGGAATATTTTTCTAAAGATGGAAATAATATTTTTCAAAAATTTATAGCACAAATTCTTTTACGTTGGTTATTACAAAGAAATATTGTATGTATATCAAAACCTGTAAGAATCGAATACTTAAAAGAGAATTTTAATGTATTTGATTTTGAATTATCTAGTGAAGATATGAATTTAATATCAACATTAGATACTAAAAAAATTGTTTCTTTAGTCATTATGATCTTAAGATAATAGAATGGCTTTGTTCCATGAAATAAGAAAAATAATAAATAAAACAAAATATTAATAGAGATATAAGTTTTATAGGAATTAAAAAATACACTTTAAAAGTTAGATAAAAAACTTTTAAAGTGTAGGATATATAATGTTATTTATTTTTATTAATATTTAGTTTAATAGTGTATTTATAATCATCTGAGCGATAAAACATTTCAACATATTCAACAGGAATATCATTAATATCATAAGTTAAACGCTCTCTATAAAAAATTGGAATATTAGAAGGTAACTCTAAAAGGTTCTGAATATAGCTAGAAGGCATAATAGCTTCAATATTTTCTTGTGCGGAATTTAATTGAATATGCTGTTTTTTTAATAGTTCATATAAAGATGAATGTTTATCTGTGAAATCAGAATTTCTTAAAATTATATTGTTTTTTTGAGTTATATAACTTTTATGGACACCTATTTTAGAATTGTTCATACAACGAATACGTTCTATATAATAAACCTTATCATTACTTAATAAATTTAGAGCATTTCTAACTTTTATAGGAGGCAATATATTTTCAAATTTCACTAAAATTGAATAAGAATCAATTCCTTTTACTTTGGTTTCATTACTAAAACTATCTAATTTTTGTAAATCTAAAATAAATTTTTGGGACTGTATAATAGTTCCTTTTCCGGAATATTTCATTACATATCCATCATTTTGTAAATCTTGAATAGCTCTACGAATAGTGATTCTACTTACACCATAATATTTTTGTAATTCTGCTTCAGATGGAAGTTTATTAGTATCTTTAAATTCGTTATTAATAATTCTATTTAGTAATTTGTCATAAATAACAGCATGTAGACATTTATTACTCATGGCTCTCCTCCTCTGCCAATATTGTAACATTTCTTAGTCTATTTTTCTATTATTATTAATAGTGTCCATAAAATGTTTTGCTTTTTGAGGATTAATAGGATTTCTCATATTGCCATCTTTTATCCAAGTAGCAATAGATACTCCATCATAATATTTTATTAATGTAGAAATATTATCTCCGTTAGCTCCTCCACCTAAATATATTGGAGTATTAGGAACACGTTGTTTAATTTCATTTACGATAGAGATATTTTCTTCTATAGTTTTACCTGAAACAAATAATCCATCAGCAAATGCTTCATGTACAGCTTCCCAAGCGGCATCTCCCCAGCTTTTTTTACCTATTGGAACACCATGTACTTCGTAAATATCAGCAAATATAGGAACTTTTGAACCAATTTTACGTTTTAATTCTAATATATCAACACATTGAGCTTGTAGAATACCAGCGCTAGTAACATTTGCACCTGTGTATAAATGTTCTACACGTATAAAATCTGCTCCACAAGCATCAGCAACAGCAAGGGCTGCTTCTCCATCCCAATTGACTAAAATACCTAATAATAAGGAAGGATAAGCATTTTTGATTTCTTGAGCAATTCTCGTCATATAAGCTACTGTTTGAAAATTTGAATGTTGCTTTATAGGCATATCATTCATATTTTGTAAAATAATACCATCAAAATTATTTTCAAGTATCATTTTTGCTTCGGATAAACAATCTTTTACAATTTCATCAATAGTTTTGCCAGTATATGTGTAAGTACCAGGTAAAGGTGGTGGTTGAAGCATAGCTAAAGCAGGTTTATTTAGTAATTTTTTATTCATTTAAAATCACGTCTTTCTGTAAATTATTAATATAATTTAAAGCAATATTATACATTTGATTAGCCGGTATAATGCCATATTCTGTTATATAAGCATAAATGAAATTAGGATTGACAGGAACTAGTTCTGGAGTTTTAAATTGTATATTATCTTTATTGATATCTAAGTCCCAATTTTTAGTTAATTTTATATATAAATCATCAATAACTAATTCTTTATGAAAACCTTCTATACTACGAGTATCTAGTTTTATCATTGGTGTCAAGAAATATAATGGTATATGATAATAGTTGCAAATTAACCCTACAATATCTGAACCTGTGGTATTAAATCCAGTACCATCAGCATATAATGTTTCAGCACCCATAAAACAAGCATCTACATTTTTCATAAAATGGAATAATGAACAATCTGGAATAAAATGAATATCATAATTTTTTATAGAGTATAGTTTTTTTATAAAAGGATATCCACCATCAATAATTCTACTTTCAGGAATAAATAATTTACGAGAAATATTATCTTTAGATAAATTTATTAAAAATTTTTCAACAGTACTAGAATAATCATATGCTAAAATTGATTTAAATTTTTTAGATTCATTAGTTGCATAAAATAATATTTTTTCTAAATTTTTTGAAGAAATATCAAAATAGTTATTTTTATTATTAATAATATTGATACGAAATTCTGAGGAGTTTAAGTTAATTTTATCAATATTAGAAATCATAATAAATATTGCATTAGAAATAGCTTGACTAGCTTTTCCTCTTGTTTGTATATAATAATTACAAACTAACTTTATATTATGAATAATTTGATCTGGAGTATTATCACTATTAGCAAGATTTTCAATCATTGTACCAATAGCTTTTATATGATTAGAAGCTCCTAATAGAGTATGATTTTCAATTTGATCAAATATTATTTGATCATTTGATGATAATAATGAGCGAATATGTTCTTTAGTATACATATTATATTTTCTCCTAAATGAATTGATAATAAATTTAAATTTTTAATATAGAACGAGCATTATGATTAAATATTAAATTTAAATATTGCTTCTTTAAGTTTAACATATCAAATATTTTTAAACCTGTAGATGTTAAACGATAAGGATACATAGAACCAAATAAAATTTTGTGACTATCTAATGTATTAATGGATTTTCGTAAAATTTGTAGTTCATATTGATTAGATGTTTCTATAAAAATATTTTTATTTCTAGAAGCAACATCAATACAAGTATATCCATAATCAAAACAACCCATATGAAGAAAAATAAATTTTATTTTAGGATATTTTTTAGCCCAAAATTCCCATTGTTGTGGTATAGAACGAGCACCAATTCCTACAAAAACTTTTACAGGTTTATTTGTAGTTTCAATTATAGATAGTATTTCATTTAGATTATATTGTAAGTCGGGATAATATCCATGTTCGAAAGAATTAAATTCGAACATGGATATATTTTCATTAGTGCAAGCTAACTTTACACTATCAATACACGACGGATCTTTAGGATTTATAATAGCACAACCTAATAAATTATCATGTTTATTGACAATATTGATAATATTTTTTGTATTTTCAATATTACTTAAATTATTTAAAGAACCAACAACTCTATAATCAATATTATATTTTTTCATATCATTTAGTAATGGTAATAAATTATATTGTCCATTATTATATTTTATATATGAGTGGATATCAATATACATAACTATACTCCTAACCCAAAATACCTATATATGTTCCAGCTACACCAATTATCATAGTAGAAAAAATTAATATAGTTGCAGAAATTTTCTTTTTAGTGATTAAAATATACATTAATAGAGTATACATTAATCCAAGAAAACCTGGCATTAAGCTATCTAAAGTATCTTGTAAGACTAAAACACTTTCACCACTTCCTATTGAGATAGGTGTTGTTATTACAACTAAGGCAGGTATAAAACCACCAACAATCATGAAAGCTGCTAAAGAAGCTAAATCTGTTATTTTATCAATTAATCCACTATTTTGAATAGTATCTAATAGTTTTATACCTTGAGAATATCCTTGAAAAACACCTACATAGCGAGTACCTAAAGATACTACACACATACCTAAAACAAAAAATAAAGGACCAAACCAACCTAATCCACTTTGAATAAAAGATATAGCTAAACTAGCTAGTATAGGGCGAGCTGTACCATTTAATAAAGAATCACCAAGACCTGCTAATGGACCCATTAAAGCAGTTTTTATGTCTGTAACAATAGAACCATCAAAATCATCATTATTAGCATTTTCTTCTTCCATTGCAGCACTTATGCCTACAGGTATAGCAGAAGTAATGTCATTAGTTAGAAAATATTCCATATGACGTTCATAAGCTTCTTGTTTTTTTTCTTCTGTATCATATAGTTTTTCAATAGCAGGCATCATAGCTTGGGTAAATCCTGCATTTTGTTGACGTTCGTAGTTATTACAAGTACGAATAGTCATTTGATTCCAAAAAATTTTCCATAAATCTTTATTTGTAAGTTTCTTTTCCATATTAAAACCTCTTATTCATTTATTTCTTTACTACCAAAATAATAATATATTGCACAGCAGGCAACAGCTAATAAAGCTATGCCAATCATGTTAACATGAAGGTAAGATGCAAAGAAAAATCCAATGATAAAGAATGGCCACATTTTTTTAGACTTTATGGTAGAAAGCAATAAAGCAAAACCAACAGCACCAATCATTCCTCCACCAACAGCTAGACCAGATATAATTTTTTCAGGAATGGATTCTATAATATTTGCTACAAAATCAGCACCAAAATAAACTGCTAAAAATGTTGGAACACCATATAATAATATATTCATTAACATAGGATATATAGTATTGTTACGAATAATAGCTCCACGATTCATTTTACTAACAGCATTATCTACTCTATGCATAAAATATACATTTATTAAAGAATTTTGAAAAGTTGTAGCAATTTGACCAATAAAAGAAACTGGTAAAGCTGTTGCAACTGCAAGATCAGTACCACCTCCACCTAAAATGGCAATTGCAGTAGCAATTGCTGTAGAAATTGTAGGATCTGGAGGAGTAGCAGTACCCACAAATATTACAGCTAAAAACATAAGTTCAATACTTACACCTACAGCAAATCCAGTAGCTGTATCACCCATAATTAATCCAACGATAGGACCTACTACAATAGGTCTAAAAATATGTGTTTGAAATGTATGAGAATCAATAAACGCAATAGTAACAAAGAGAGAAACTAATAAAGCTTGTTCAAAAATACCCATAATATATACTCCTTTTAATTTAAATATTATAAGTTAGCTTTTCTTATTAATTCGAAAGTATTTTGACTATGATCACTAGGTACTGTTCTAAATTCACAAATAAAGCCTAATTCTTCTAATTGTTTGAAGGCAGAAATATCCTCATCAAAGAGCCAGAAATTATCTAAAATTTTACTTTTTCCTTTTTTCATGTTTTGATTTCCAATATTTATATTTTTAATAGTTAAAACATTTGCTAATTGCAATGCAGTAGATGGTGATCCAGCAAGTAGAAGTGTATTATCAGAAGATGTATCGTCTTGTAAAATTTTAATGGCATCTGCAATAGTTAATACTTGTAATTTGATATCTTTAGGAGTAGCCATACGTAATAATTTTTGTCTTAACGAATTTTTAGCTGCATTATCATCAACAACAACAATTTGTTTGGCATCTGCATATTGAAGCCAAGCTGTAACAATTTGTCCATGGATTAATCGTTCATCAATTCTAAATACAGTAATGTTCATATTAAATCTCTCCTTATAAATCGCTGATACCAATTGTTTGGCTAGCATTTTCTAAAATATGTTTTTTCATTTTATCTAAAGTTAAAATATCTTTATTCATATAACATTCAATAAATGTAGGTAAATTTATACCATATAAGATAGCAATATTATTTTTTTCAAAGGCTGCTAATGTAGAAAGATTAAAAGGAGTTCCGCCTAAAATATCAGTAAAAATTAAAAGTTCTTTAGACTGATTGTCATTAATATAATTTGTTATAAGTAGCTCTAAATCTTCATTTCCCATAGTTTCTTTGAATGATATAAAGTCAACCTCTTTTAATTCACCTATTAGCATTTTAGCAGAGTGTAATAAGCCTTCAGCTAAATTGCCATGTGTTATTAATAAAAATTTCATTTTACATCCTCCATAAATATTCTGCATTTTTATAAAAAATTTGTTCAAGTTGAGTATCATTAAAACCTAAATGATAGAATTTATCTATTTCAATATTTACAGGCTTATAAGGCCAATCAGTACCGAAAACAACACGATTAGCTCCTAAAATTTTTACAGCATTTTTTAAAACATCAACATCCATTTGACCAGATGTTTCAACCCATACATTTTTTAAATCTTTAACTGCCATAATTGTAGACATGCCAAATTCATAATAACCAATGTGAGTAAAAAGAAAATCTATATTAGGAAATTTTTTTGCCCATTCTGCCCAAATATATGGAGTACTTAGAGGTGCAGTTCCTACATGCATTTCAACATGAACATTATATTTACTGATTTCTTTAAAAATTTTTGAAAGTTCAGGTCTATTATCTGGATAATATCCTTGTTTCCAAGAATGAAATTTTACGCCGTTCATTTTATATTCATCTAAACATAAATTAACTTCATTAATAGCATCTGAATCTTTTGGATTAATAAAAGCGTATCCTTCTATCTCATTAGGAAATTCTTTCATAGTATTATAAATTAAATCATTTTGTTCTCTTGTAGAATCTCCAGAGAGACAACTAATTCCAACTTTTGAAATACCATAAGATTTTAGTTCTGAGATCATGTTATTAGCTGAAACAATTTCACCAGAACTAGTAGGACCAAAATGAGAATGAATATCATATATTTTCATACTGTTCCTCCTTGGTTATAATGTTATAACGTTATAATGTTTACAAGAATAGTATAGAGCATTTTATTTAAAAAGTAAATAGTTTTTTATAAATTTTAAGAAAATATAAAAGAATTAATACAAATAAAAGCTCTTTGATTAAAAACTAATCAAAGAGCTTTTTTGTTAGTGAATAAAAAGGATTTATAAAATTTTTAGATTTTATTTAAGGTTATTTTTGAAGAATAATTCTAATTTATCAAATGGTATTTTATCAATTTTATCATATAAATCAATGTGTTCAGCATCATCTACAACATATAATTCTTTAGGTTCAGAGGCTTTATTAAATGCTTCTTCACTGAAAAATTTAGAATGAGCTCTATCGCCAACGATAAATAATATTGGACGAGGAGAAATTTCATCAAGATAATCAAGTAAATGATAATTCATAAAAGCAAGATTACTAGTTGTAGTAAATCCACCTAAAGCATTGATATGATGTCCTCTTTTTAAAGCGTAAAAACGGAACCATTCAGCTGTTGGTTCTGTTAAATCTTCAGGAACTTTTTCAAGTGGTTTATCTGGAAAATATGGAATGTATTCAGGATAGCCGTTTTGAGCATCAATCCATCTTTGTTTAGATAATTTTTCTTTAGTAGCTTGAACAGTTTCTTTATCCATGCCTAAGCGAGAAGCTACAGTCATATCATACATTGAAGCTGTAGCTACAGCTTTTATACGTGTATCCATCTGTGTTGCAGATAAAGCGAAACCACCAGAACCACAAATGCCGATAGCTCCAATTTGCTCACGGTTTACCAAATGCGAGCGTAAAGCCCCTAAATTTATTTATGGGGATATAAGCTCGCTAAAAAACAATGATTCGATATCATTGTTTTTTATTGTATTATATTTTTAATAGTTATATAATACTTTTATGAAAT